>Ga0115000_10004265_pt1 | contig 11747 bp, 16 predicted proteins | sample ArcticOcean_MG_C_6_FD_89690 | JGI IMG/M metagenome (GOLD analysis project Ga0115000, IMG submission 89690) | Marine microbial communities from western Arctic Ocean - ArcticOcean_MG_CB8_128 | ecosystem: Environmental > Aquatic > Marine > Oceanic | place: Arctic Ocean: Canada Basin | collected... | reverse complement strand
TATTTAGGTAACATTTTAAGAAGAGCCATTAATAAATAATGTATATATTTTAATGAATTAAAAATAAAAATATATTAATAGTAATGGAATTGTTGAGAGAAGAAGATTATAATAAATATTTGGAAACTTTAAACTATATGGTAGTATATCCAGATAAAACTATAAAATATTATAAAAGTTTAAGAAAGATAAGAAGTGATATATTTGTGGATAGTTCAACAATATCAAAAAAGTTAAATGAGAATGAAGGGTCATGTTTTGTGACATGTCGTATAAATGATTATATATATTTCATAAAGAAGCTTGAATTTTAGATAATATCAACTTTTTTAAAATTAACATCAACAAGTGAATTATTGAGCCTATCTTTTTTCATTTGAATTCTTTGTTCTTCTGTAAAAGAACTTTTTGTTAAAGATTTCATAAGCCTTTTAAAAGATTTTTTCTTTTTTTTTTTTACTGGTGTCTTCGGAGAATTATTTTGATTATTGCTCTTCACGGGTGTAGTAATATTATTTTCAGTCATTTTATGTAATAAATATATAATATATTTAAATTGATTTATAAAATAATGAAACAAAATATGATTAAATCATGCATAAATGTTTATTTTGCAATAAACATTATGAGAGAGTGAAATGTTTAAGAAAGCATTATGTAAAGTGTAGTATTATACATAATGCAAATATATTGAATTGTGGGGAAGAATTATTTGAAGTAATGAAAGATTTAATGAAAACGAATAATAATTTATTAGAAAGAGTAAGAAAATTGGAAACATTATCATACAAAGATAAAAAGAGGATAAATGTAGTAGGATGGTTAAATGAAAATAAGAGTAGTGTAACATTTGAAAGATTTATTGAAGGAATAGAAATAAATAAGAAAACAATGAAATTAGTGTATGAAAATGGAATTATAGAAGGATTAATACAATTACTAAGCAATGAGTTAAGAGAAATAGAAAGTAAACCATTATATTGTTTTGAGCAAAAATCGTATGTATTATATGTGAAAGGTGTTGATAGTTGGATGGAAATAAGTAATGAAACATTTCGTAGTAAAATATTTTATTTACAACGTAAAATATTAAAAAAGTTCAGAGAGGAAAATAGTATAGATAAATTAGATACAGATAGGGAGCATAATATATATAATAAACGATTAATGAGTATATGTGTAGATAAATTGGGAGTAAAAATAAAAAACATTAAAAATGATATTTATAGAATAAATAAGCAAAATATAAATAAAATAGTAAAATATGATTTTGAATTTTAATATAAAAAAATAACACAATGTTAATAAAAATGAAGTTAGCAAAGAGGCTTTTTTTTATTCGTCATGGGGAAGCCCAACATAATATAGCATGGTATAAGTATGGAGAAAAGGCGTATTATATGAAAGAAATAACAGACCCAAAATTAACAAATATTGGGGAAGGTCAAGCAATACATTTGGGAAATAATTTTAAAGAAAAAAATAGTATAGACTTAGTAATAGTTTCACCTTTAATGCGTTGTTTACAAACAGCTACAAATATATTTATAGGTCGTAATATTCAGATAATAGCATGTGAAGAAGCAAGAGAATTTCCAATGGGATTACAATATGCAAATAAGAGGTCAAACAAATCTTTATTAAGAAAAGAATTTCCACATGTAAATTTTATTAATTTAAAAACAGATGAAGATAAATTATGGAATAGTGAAAGATTAGAAACTTTGGATGAATTAAATGCAAGAACTAAAAATTTGTATGATTATATAAAAAAAAGACCTGAAAAAAATATAGCGGTCGTATCTCATAGTACATTTATAATGAATGCTTTATATAATAATGTAGATGAGAGTCATAATAATGAATTAAAACATTGTTATCCATATAAGAAACTTATTGGAAATATTGATTCTGAAACGCATATGGTGTCATCATTTTAATATTAAGTTTTTTGGCTCTTGCGGCTTTACCGGAATCAGAATCCAATGAATCAACAATTAAGATGTATGTATTTTTAGTGACAGAATTACCAATTTCTCCACATACATCAATAATAGCTTTTTCTAGTAGTTTATCTCGGAATCCAGTCATAACAATTTTTTTTTGTGACAAAACATGATTGGAAGAAACACTAGGTTTTTGAACAATAAGTTTATGGTTTAAATTTGTTTTTTGAATAAAATCAATAAAATCGGGAATATATGGTACAAAAGTTTCTGCAGTTTTTCTAGCAAAACCATCTAAGGATTCAACATCGCGCAATTTATCTTCTTCAGATTTATTACTAATTAATATATCTGGATAATTATTAAGAATCATTTTAGCTCTACTTTTACCGAATCCTCTTTCGAAAATATTTGTAGCAACCATTAAATCAGCAAGGGATGTTTTCTCTAGTCTTTCTCTCATACCGTTAGAAATTTTATTGGACATTTTTTGTTTAAATCCTGGGATAGTCATAAAATCTTCAACAGTCATACTCAAAACCTTTGGAATAGTATTGAATCCAGCATTAAAAACTTTTTTAATATTTCCTGGACCAAAAGAAGGAACATCTAGTGTTTGCATAAAAGAGAGTATTTTTTTCATTCGGACAGTTTCATTATCTTGAATATCTTGTAATATAATATCAACATGTGTAGAGTTCCAAACATATGGTATATTTGGCATGAGGGGTTGTTCAGCAGGTTTAATAACAGATATAATTTTTGGAATAACATCACCACTTCTAACCAATTGAATAACGGCTCCAATCCCAATTTTATTTTTTTCAATAAAAGCGGCATTATGTGCTGTAGCATTTGTAATAGTAACACCACCAATTTCAACAGGAACAATTTCAACTTTTGGAATAATATATCCATTTTTACTGATTTGCCAATGAACATTAACAACCTGTGATTCCATAACTTGGTCAGATAAAACCATTTTAAAAGCAAATGCATGTTTTGGACATTTACGATTAGTTCTTTCATAATTTTTATCATGAACAACAATAACACCATCAATATCATATGGATCATTTTGTCTAGTTTCTAATAAAATTTCGGACAACATTTCATTCGTAATATATTTGACAGTTTTATTAGAAACAGTAATAACATTATTATCGGATAACCATTGCATTTGTTTGGAAGGTTTTAAAACCGGATTAATAACTTCATAACCAACAAAATCAATATCATTCCATTTTGATTTGTCTATTTTCTTGGTTGTCATAACACCACCAATCATATTTCTAACATTTTTATAAGTAGAAGAATATTTATCTTGAAAAACTTGTTTGGATATTAAAAGTTCACCTCTGATAGTAATATTTTCTACTTGAGGCAATTGTAAATAAGGAATTAAGTAACTAATATCTAGACCTTGAGTACCATTACCTCTAGTAAATAGTTTTTTTGTACCATTTTCAGTAGAATATAGTGCCGAAATACCATCTAATTTTGATGACAAAACATATGGACCTTTAAAACTTTGTCTCCATAATTTCAATGCATTTGTATCTGGTTTAATTTTTTCCATGGAACCCATAAAATAGGGCAAATCAATTTTATCTTTACTAATTTCAATATTAAGATGTCCATTATTAATAACTTCATTATTTGGATATTTATCTAATGCATAACTTTTTAAAATATCATATTGTTCATCAGACAAGAGAGATTTATTTTCTTTATAATAATGTTTATCACATACTTTAACTAGATTGGCTATATTTTTTTCGGACAAAATTTGTAATATGGAAGTACCATTTTGTCTAAACATATTGAGATTTTTAAGGATTTTATGTGTTTTTCTTTTTTTGAGAGTTTTATTTCTCTTGTTAACAACAGAACGAACATCAGTTCTTTTTTCTGGTGCTCTATATTCTATTTTTAGGAAATCAAAAATGGCTTGTTCATCTGGGAAATGTTGTGAAATTTTATGTGTTTTTTTACCATCAATCATTTTATACAACCCGTGTTCATTAAGTGAGAACCCTAACTTAAGAGCTTTATTTCTCATAACAGTATTAAAAGTTTTACTACCGGTAAAATACAAGATAGCAAATGGGTATTCTTCTTGAGGAGTAAACATAAAATCAATGCGTCTATTTGGGCAATTATTAAGTTTAGAAACAGCCAAACATTTAATATTACCTCTAGATAGAATTTCAACAACAATATTTTGAGAAACAAGTTCTTCAATAAATTTTTGCATAATAGTATTATCTTGAGAATCAGTAATAATAATATCAATATCTCCGGAGGTGAAGGCACCTCTGCGATAGGAACCAACAATTTGGAACGAAGAAGTTTGATTCTTTACTTTATCAAATATACTTTGTAAATGTTTTTCATAAATTTGTATTTCTCCTCTTGGAATTCTTAGATTAATATCATCATAATATGCTAACCCTTTCTTTTGAACATCATTCAAAAGCTCTTGTTTAATTTTTAGTTCTGGTATAGAAGTAATGCCTTCTTGAACTAATTGTTCAGCTTTTTTAATACCAACACCATGTATTTTTAGGAATTGGAAAAGTGGGTTAGTTTTATAGTCTTCTAATTCTCTTGTGGTACCATTTTTAATAAAATCTTTACATTTTCTAATAGTCATAGGTCCAATACCTTTAATACCCTCTAAATCTGTAATATTTTTAAATTCAAGGTCTAAAATGATACCTAAACTTTTTTCAATATTACGTGACTTAAAATGTTCACCCTTTTCATTTTTTATCTTTATGAGTAGTTGTAGAAATTGTGTGATTTTTTGTTTTATACTTGGCATTAATTTTTTATTTAATAAATTTAATTTATTAAATTTATTATCAATTTTATTAAATTTTAAAGTTTTATTTCGACCTTTTAGTTTTTTCTTTAATGACATATATTAAGTATATTAACTATTTTTTAGATTCTTGAAAGTAAAATTTTAAAAAGTTTTTATCTAAATTACCATCAATAAAATTTGATACCTTTAATGGTTTTTTAATACTAATTTTTTGATTAACTTTAGTGAAGGTTTGTATAGGTAAATTTGAAATAGGAGTTTTTGATTTAGTTTTTTCCATTATAATATAATTATTTATTTTTTTATTAATATAAAATATAATGAAAGTGTATAGTTTTTCAAAACTGGAAAATATTGTAAATAATAATGGAAATATAAAAAAGTATAAAAGAGTAGTACAACATGATGGTAAAAAGGGGATAGAGCAAGTAGAAAAAGATGGAAAGGTAAAAACTAGAAAATTTAAAGTAAGAAACAATAAAAGAAATAACAAAGGGAAAAGTATATTACCTGGTATTTTAGCGTTTAAAAGACGTAATAATAAATCAAATAATGCAAAAGGAGTAACAAAAAGGAGAAAAAAAACAAAAAGAATTAAAGGAAATAAAAAAAATAAAACCAAAAAATCTAAAAAAGTAAAAAAAAACGATAAGGGATTTTGGGAAAAATTATTTTTTTAAATAATGAGTATATATATATAATGTTATTAATAAATGATAACGAACTAATGGAAGCACTTATAGGGGGGATATCTTTTTTTATTGTATTATGGATTTTTAGGGGATATTTGAAATGGCACTGGTTGGAAAGAGCAGCATTTATATTTCCTTTTACTTGGATATTAAGAAAATTAGGTATGAATATATATAAATATATAAAAGCTACACGTAAAATATCGGATACAAAATTCAATATAATGGATTTTTAATTACTTTCGTAATGTTTTAATAATAACAGAATTATGTTTAAAAAGATTATTTGTTCTTCTTTTTTCAATATAATCTTTTGCTTTATCTTTATCCATCATATTTAAATATTTGGAAGAAGCATACATTAATTCATAAATACAATTTTCGTATGTAATAGATTCAACTTTAACAGACCTTTTATGTTTTTTAACAAAACGAATAAAGTTGGCTATTAATTCTTCATTTTCTTCAAAAATAAATGTAAGTATAAAATGATTTTTAAATATTTTTCTATTTTTTCCAATAAATTCATAATTAAAAAAATATACGTCACATTTATTTTTTAATGCTTCTTCAACTAATATTTTTTTGTAATTTGAAACATTTCCAGTTTTTTTTATATCTAAAGACAATTCTACTAAAAACCCCATTATAATATTACTAAATATAATTAAATTATTTTTAACTATTGTACTACAATGTAGTAGTGCGTATATATATACAAATAAAAAAAATTGATGTAATAAAAAATATTTTAGTAATAATATTAGTAAATAAAATGAGCATTGATTTTTTGGCAAAAAAGAACGCACATGAGAGGGATAGTCATATTAAGTTTGATGAAGGACCACATATATATCATATTGATGGTGATTCAAGTTATACGAGCGTAACAACTTGGAACCATTCACATTTTGAACATTTTAATGCAGACAAAATAATAAAAAACATGATGAATGGTAAAAACTGGAAAAATAGTAAATATTATGGAATGTCAGCTGAAGAAATAAAAAAATTATGGAAAGAAAATGGTAGAAAGGCATCAACTGCTGGTACAAATATGCATTATGACATAGAATGTTTTTATAATGAAATGGAAATTAAAAATGATTCAACCGAATATGAATATTTTCTAAGGTTTCATAAACAGCATACTGAATTGGAACCATATAGAACGGAATGGATGATATATGATAAAGAATTAAAATTGGCGGGTTCAATAGATATGATATATAAAAATAAAGATGGTAGTTTATCAATATATGATTGGAAGAGATGTAAAGAAATTAAAAAGGAAAACCGTTGGAAAAGTTCAAAAACGGAATGTATTAGTCATTTACCAGATTCAAATTTTTGGCATTATACATTACAATTAAATACATATAAGGCAATATTAGAGAATAAATACGGAGTTAAAGTGAAGGATTTACATTTGGTGTGTTTGCATCCAGATAATAAAAATAGCAATTACCAAAAAATTAAGGTACCAGTACTGAAAAAGGAAATAAAAGATTTATTTAAATTAAGGAAAATTAATAATTAAACTACTTAGAAATTTTTATCTAAAATATAATATATGAATTTTGAATCTAATAACTACATAATGGATTTTAGTTATTTTTTATTTTTATTTGGTTGTAGTTTTATATTAGCTAGTATACCTGTTAGTATTTTATTGCAAAATATGCAAACGAGCGAAGATGAAAATTATATACCATACACTGAAAAATATAGTTTGGACGAATTAGATAAAAATAATAATATACCTAAAATAAAAAATATTATAATAGAACATCCACCAGAGGATGGTATGGTGTTATTGAGATATAACACTGACTATGAAGGATTTGAATATTGGTCAGATAAAAAAACTATAGATTTTAAAATATTGAAAACCGTATGTAGAAAATATTGTTTGTTTTTCAATCATAAGAGTTTATATGTGGATGGTTATGAAGAATATTTAAAACAAAAAGAAGATTGGGATAAAAAAAAACAAGAGGAAAAGAAAGTGAAAGAAGATGATGATTTTATAGAAGAAGAGAAAGATGACTGTGTATTTATAAAACCAAAATCAATATTAAATGAAAAAACTCAAAAGAAGGAAGTAAAAGTAGAATGGAAAGAGAATAAGTTCATAAGGAGGGGTAATATTTCAGAATCTCCTTTACATGAAAAAAAAGTAGAACCCACTAAACAATTTTCATTTAATGATTTTAAGAATATGATGAAAGAGAAGAAGAAATAATTTGTTTAAATTTATAATCCCAAAGTTTAATTTTATCTAAATATCCGTTATCAATAATAATATGGTCATTTTTTAGATTAATAACGCTTTCTTTTAACAGATTATTTAATTCTTTTTCTTTTTTTATAACTGATATATTTTCATAAGCTATTTTAAATAGTTCATCTACAAATTTTACTTTTTCTGCTATTGTATATTTAATACTTTTAATTTTTATCAAATAAAATTTGGTAGCGTTAATAATATAAATTCTTCTTTTATCGTAAGTTTTACTTCTTAATAAATAATTATTTGTACAATTTATATCTTCTAATAGAGAATCATTTAAATAGCATCTACATAATGGACAGTTATGTTTTATATTAAGCCAATTTGTAATACAAGATTTACAAAAATAATGATTACATGAACTTTTACAGTTTGGGTTATTTGAAAAACAAATAGTACATTTTTGCATTATTATATAAATAAGAAAGTTATTTATATAATTTAGTGTCTTTTTTTAAGTGTTTTATTTTTAGTTCGCTTTCTTTTGTATTTATTAGTTTTTTTTCTAGAACCACCTGGCATAGCTGTATCTGGTGTAACACTATGTATTTCTTTATGTTTTTCTTCCCAATTTTCATCTGGTAAAACATTTTTTTCAATTAATTTGTTTATTTCTCTTTGTAGGTCTTTTGCAATTCCTCTAGCAACCCAATCACTATTCATATATTCTTCGGACCGTGGAATAGCATCATCTATTACATCATCTGCTATATTATTTGCGGCTTGTTGTAATAATCTTTGTATTTCTGGTGAATTTTGTGCTAATTTTAACCAAACTCTACTGTGTTCTAAAATTGGTATAATCCATTTTTGCTCTTTTTCATCATATTCTAAATTATCATTTAATATTTCCTCAACTAATACTAAATTTGTTTCTACCATGGATAAAATTAAATCAGCATTCTTTGTAACCTTATCTAAAATAGATACCGAACTTACTACTGCTCCTACTGCTGGTATAGCCTTCGCAACATCTGTTGCTGCTGCTATACCATTTGTAATAGCTTTATTTATTTTATCAAATGGATTACCATATTGATGAAACACCTTTGGAACTATTTCAGATGTAACTGTTCTAGACCGGTCTCCTACTTCATTAAGAACTTTTTGAGTTTGAACTACTAAAGCAGCTAGTTCAGCAGCTGCTTCTGGGCTAACATCAACTTGTTCACCTCCACCCATTTGATTTATTTCTGGATGAGATTTTTTAACTATATCTGAAAGATCATGTAATAATTTGTGTAATTTTTCCCAATTTTCTTGTGTTGGTTCTGAATTTTCGGGGGTTTTCTCATCCATTTTTCTTTCGAATTCCTTAATTTGATTTAATAATTTTTCATTCCATTTACCAGAAAATAATTTCATTGTAGCTCCATAAAGAGTAATAAATATTTTTATTGCTGCTGTTAATTCGGACACTAATTCTAAAATAAATGTTATATTACCAGTTTCATCATAAGTTTCCGATACATCTTTTAATTGATTAATTATAACATCTATTTTCCAATAAATATTAATTGTTCTACTAATTATATTTGGTGCATCTTGGAAAAATGATGATACACCAATAATTCTAATTTGTTCTCCTTCTCTTTTTGAAGAATCTAAATTTTCCGGCGACCCCCCTACTTGAATATATGTTTTTTGTACTTTTTTCAAAAAATTAATTTGTTTTTGAATATACTTTCTTAAATATTTTACTTTTAATTTTTTTATAAGTATATCTGGAAAATTAACATCTGTCATCTTATATATTACTTATTTTTTATTTACTTTGATACATAACATATAAAATTTGGATTATGTTTATTTGTATCATTAAAAGTATTATGTAATTTAAATCCATTTTCAGTTAAATAATTAAACAATATTCCAATATCATCTAGTTCTAAAAGTTCATTTTGGGAATTGGGATTTAATATAGCATAATTACATTTTGTTGATTTTACTGGTTCAAAAATAGATGGTCTTGGTATATTAATAGTTTTAATTAAAGATTTAAATAAATTATCTTTAGGTATTAAATTTACAACTAAAATTTTTTTATATTGTTGGTCTAATTTATTTAAAAATATTTTTGAGTTTATTTCAACTAATGACATATAAAATTGAAATAAAAAAAATAAATAGAAAAAATGTATTAAAATGGCGTACAGACTAAATTTCAGTAAAGATTTTAAAAATAGGGTTATTACATTTTCAGAAAGTGTAAAACATGATAGTTTAAGTGATTGTAAAATTAAGCTAGAAATATGGTGTCTTAGAAATGAAGAATTTATTGAAAGGGAATATATAAATCTAAGAACTATGGGTTATGAAGGTGATATAAAGGATAAAATTTTCAAAAGTAGTAGATATTATTTTTCAAAAAAGGATACTAAAAAGGTTAAAGTAAAGAAAAGGAAGAAGTATACAGTAAAAAATAATAAGCTAATAGAAAAGATAAAGAATCATATAAGTGAACAAGAAAAAAGTTTAAAGCCGTCTCAAGCATATAATAATTTTTATAAAACACATAATAATTATATTAATAATTATAAGGATGATTTAATGGTAAATGAAAATTATTCTGAAAAGGATGCACTAAATAAAATTAAAAAAATCTATAAAAATAAATTTTATATATATATCAAAGTATTAAACAATAAGGCAACATTCAAATAGTTTTTTGGGTTCTGGTATATTTAAAGATTCTAACAAAACCGGATACATTATTACACCATTTACTATTCTAGGAAATAGTCAGTCATGATAATTATGTGGTAAAGTTACATATAATTTTCTAACTTTTTTTCCTGCTAATCTTTCAACTTCCCCTACATGTGGGGCATAGTCTGATTCAAACATTTCTAGGAATGCTCTTGTATACAGCTTCACTCTTCTATCTGGTGCACATAATTGAAAAATTTCTTGTTTACCACTAGCGAATCTTCCGACTAAATCAAAGAAATTTCCTTTTAATTGATTTTGAAATTTTTCCTTTTCTTGTAACCATCTTTGTTCATAATGATTATTAATTTGAGACCAATTAGGTATTGATTTATTATCTTCTACTTTATTATCTTCTACTTTGTTTACACCATTAAAAGGGTTTGATTGAATATCTTGTTCTAATAATCTTTGACTTTCTTCCATTTATGAAATATATTATTATTATTTTTTTATATTAAATTATATAATTTAAATATATATAAATGTCTAATCAAGTTGGAGGAAGATTAATATCTGAAGGAGCATATGGTTGTGTATTTTATCCTTCAATATTTAAAAAATCAAAGCGTAAATATGTATCAAAAATACAGAAAGACAATTTTAGCGGTAGAAATGAAATAAAATTAGGGGAAAGAATAAAGGAACATCCTTATTATTTGAATCATTTTGTACCTGTCATAAATAGTACACCTATAAATATATCTACAATTAGAGATGAAGATAAAAATAATTGTACAATAATGAAAAAGTACAAAGACAGTAATTTTTTAAATATGAAAATATTTTATTTAGATGGTAAAAATTTTTTAGATTTTATAGTATCCAATAAGTCATCTGATTTTAACTTTGTTAATTTATTAATTGACAGTTACAATCATTTATTAAATTCAATACACATGTTAATTGATATGAAAATTGTTCATTATGATTTAAAAGGTAACAATATTATGGTAAATAATATAAATAATTTACCTTTAATGTTAGATTTTGGATTATCAATAAAAATAGATGAAATAAAGAGTGATATGTTGGATAAATTTTTTTACGTATATGCACCAGATTATTCACCATGGGCATTAGAAATACATTATTTATCATTTTTATTAAAAGTAAATAATAATCCAACTATGAAAGATTTAGAACATATGGTTGAAAATTATGTTGATAATACAACTAATCCTATAGGTATATTATTTCAAGAAGATTTTGTAAAAAAATTTAAAAAACAGTGTTTGAAACAATTAATTAAATACAAAAATATGGGTTCTAAAAAT
>Ga0115000_10004263_pt1 | contig 11751 bp, 8 predicted proteins | sample ArcticOcean_MG_C_6_FD_89690 | JGI IMG/M metagenome (GOLD analysis project Ga0115000, IMG submission 89690) | Marine microbial communities from western Arctic Ocean - ArcticOcean_MG_CB8_128 | ecosystem: Environmental > Aquatic > Marine > Oceanic | place: Arctic Ocean: Canada Basin | collected... | reverse complement strand
TAGTCCCTCTTGTCAGACATATTGACCACCTCGGCAGTACATGGGGAGTGGCGGGGGTTCTTCAGTGCAACGCTCAAATATCGCTACCACAGTTCGAACAAAACCTCTCGCCAATTGGGTTGGAGGCATTACAAACCTTGCACGAAGGTTGTGGTGAGAAACCTGGTTGTGAGGCAACTGTAACACTTTGTGGAGTTGATACTCCAAATGCCATTTCCTCTAGTGACATCTCCCTTACCACAGGTGCACTAATCGCATTGGTATCTTCGTCAATTGTCACGGTTTCAACACCAGAATCTGTCATCGATGACATTTCCATTGGGTTTGGTTTTCTCTCTTCAGATTCAATGGGCTGAATTGGAGCAATAGGGCGTTGAGCAATAACAGGTGCAATACCACTTCGGGCAGATAGTGCAGCATTTTTCTGTATTTCTCGCTCAGATTTACGATCCCTTCCCCTAAAGGATACAATCCAATCTAGTAGTGAATCCATAGGAGAGTTCTTTCGGACTGCACCAAGCGTTGCGTGAATAGTGCCATCGTCGAATTGTTCATTACCTGAAATTCTATCTTGTGCTCTACGAACGTGTTCCGTATCGATTAGCATTTCAACCTCTACCTCATCTGCAATCTCATGATCTCCGGTAATTGGATTGCCGCCTACAACATTACTGACTTGACCTTTGAGATTTGCTTCTGCTTCTGCAGAAAGCTGAGTGTCCATTGTGATGTCTTTCTCCCATACACCACTTTCTTCAGCTTTGAAATGACTTCCCACTGATTTTACCGCCCTGCTGCGCCGCCATTCATGGTCTCTTAAAACGCGAGTTTTTCGATAGAGAACAACGCCTATTGCAATGGTAACTGCATGTAAAGAAATATCAAGTCCCGTCGATACTGCCATCATATCTCCTAATGGTGTCACGATTAAACGCAGAGCATTTAGCACCAGTGTTGGGGTTAAAAGAAGAATAACAGAGGTCGACTGGCGAGCCATTAAACCAAGTGCTTGGTATTTCACCAATGAAGGTTTGCGCATTATGAGCGGTCGTTAGGCGCTCTTCCATTACGTAGTAATCCATCAAACAAGCCAATTGTGAAGGCTGTATGCAAAATAATTAGACAAAGTGGTATCCCAAATATTGCAGTTATTCCTGAACTTTTTGGACGATAGATAACCCCCATCAATAGCAACGCCGCACCATATGCTGCAGGCGCCCACCACCAGTGTTGCAAAGTAAAAATAAGAATTAGTCCGACTATTGGCAAAAATTCTCTTACATCAATTCTTTTCGGATGTCGTAAAACGACCTTTGTTCTCCAAAAACCATACCTATGGCACATTTTCCACCAGTTGGAAAGTGATGAGCGCTTGTGCATATAAACACAGGAAACATCAGAGCGCCATAGTTGCCAGCCTGCAGCAAGCATTCGCATTGACAAATCACTGTCTTGGCTTGTAATAAATCGTTCATCCCAGCCACCAATGTCGCGTAGTGCCTCTACTCTGTGAAGGCAGAATGCTGGGACTTTTGTCCTCTCAGTACCTCGGAATCGTTTGAATTGTCCCCCGCCAGAACCAAGCGGGGTTGATAATGCGCCTTCGACCCATTGTGAAGTTGAATCTGTGGAGCCACTCGATTCTGTTCTGCACCCCAATGCTGCAATTTTAACACCTAGTTCGGTCTCTATTTGGTGTAATTTGTTTACACGCTTTTCGACGTGGTCGGGATCGATCCAAGAATGTCCGATTATTTCCAAGCAATGCGTGATATCATCACCGATATGCTCCAATGCTAAATTTCTAGCTTGGGCTACCCTTTTCCCAGGATTATCTATTATGCTTATTGAATCTCCATATTTGGACAATAAATCTAGTGTACTATCTTGCGAACCACCATCAACTACCAGTATGTCAATTGGAATTGTTTGCGCAAGAAGACTATCGATACAGCGGGTGATATACTTCTCTTCGTCAAGAACGGGTACCACTGCACAAACCCGAACTTCCATGGTTTCCTCTGTTTCGCTTCAGAATGTCAAGGTTGGCCTATTATCTTCATTGCCCATGGCCATCTGGGAAGTAATATGCCGAGGCTGAAACTCACTGGTGTAGGTGAAGGATTATCTGTTTTAGTCTCAACAAAATTGACAGGGGCAGATGACCCTGAGTTAGTCCTCGATGCCGTCTTGAACTTATTCCCTGAATTCACATGTGGTCTGCCGCCGAAACCGGTATTCCCTACCGAACAAGATGACATTCTAGCGTCAGATAATGTTTCACTCAATGTATTTCTAGATGCGATTCACAAGCAGTATATTTTGGATACCTCACTAGATTTTATGTCAACTAATTTGGATGCCAGTGGTACTATATTCCACATTTCAAGGCAGGCCGCAATGGCTGGTAAAGTAGCATTTCCATTACCAGATGAATCTCCTTTAGGGGGAGTGATAACTATCGAAATTGGTGGACAGAACCTTGCAGATTGGCTCGAAGCTGCAACTTGGCATAGCGGCCGTGAAAATATTCCTCGCAGAGTAGGCGATGAATTCACGATGGACCAAAAAGGGGAAGCCGTCACCTGGCACTAATCGCTTCAGCAATCTCTCTATCGGGTCCTAACCAATCAACTTCATCAGGCCCGATGCACCAACGCACCTTGTCATGAACATGTAGTTGCATTTCTCCTTCAATAATATTACAAATCATGACATGTAATCTAACTACTACATCCCCGTGATCAAAAATCCAGATACCTATCATCTCACCGACCTCGACATCTAATTCGAGTTCTTCCTTGATTTCCCTAACCAAGCATTGTGATGCATTTTCACCTTCCTCGAATTTGCCACCTGGGAATTCCCACCAGCCTGCATGTTTTTCGCTAGGTGCACGACGGGCTGCGAGAAACTTCCCGTCATGAATAATAGCACCAGCGCCAACATCTAAACATGGAGGGCGTAGCATTCTATCTACACATTCTAAGACTAAACTTCTAGCATCTTTTTGTGTTGGTGGTAGATGTAAGAAGAAGCATGGTGTACCATCCTCTAAGGAATTCAGAGTTCGGTACAATGTTTCATTACACAGAAATTCGCCAGCATCATTACTGATTATTGGTGAATCAACCATTCGTTCAATATCCCAATCATTCACGTTTATTGTTGAAAATAAGTCCCCTTCACCACTAATTTTTGAATCTATAATCTGTCGACCTGAATTATCAGGTATTCGGAAATCTAGTATGTCTTTTGCTCGAGTTTCGATTCTCGGCCTTTTGGCATTTTCAGCCAGTCCGATGTGGATTATTGCAGCGAACTTACGCTGCTGAACCATTTTTGAAACAATTTCTGATCCATTCGCATCAACAGATAAAACCATTGATTCAATCATGTGATTGCGGATAACCTCTCCAGAAACAGAAAGGGCAACCTCGCCTGAAACATTAGTTCTATGACTTCCAAAAGCCTCGAATCCGGTAACAAGAACTGGCATCTCCATGATTGTCCTTCATATGTCCACTTCATGAGCATTTGTGTCGCCACATTGACAAGTATTCACCTACACGACCAGAATAATGCTAGATGATGATGAGGTCTTAGAGGTCGTAGTGCCTGTTGAAGCCGACTCTGTAGATTCTATAGCGCTTGGTAAGACGATTTGGTCTGAAATAACTGCAGGAGTGGGCATTTGGGGTGCATTCCGTCCACTTATTGCTGTTGTTTTATCTCTGGTTCCATTCCTTTTCCTAGGTCAGCACTTCAATAGAAACCATCGACGAGGGGCTGACTGGTTCCTGCTTCAAATCCCACTGGCCTTTACATTGGTACTTTGGGTACTGCTATACCTGTGGTCGATTATTGTTGCATGGCGTGATGCAAGTATCATCGTATCTGCAAACTCATGACCACAATTGGTCACGGCAATCAATTGTACCATCTGCAATTCCTTTCAGATCGCTTTTGTCATCTTCGTCAAATTCATCAGGTAAATTACCCGTAATGAAATTACCAACATCATTACTTTCAATGGCCCAATACATTACCGAATTATCATTACTTGAATGCCCAGGGTTATCAGGGTCTTCGTGAACAATAGGTGATTCGTAAACTAAATTGACAAGCCCAAGAAGATGTCCGGCTTCATGGATTGTTACCGCACGTTCAATTTCTTCGCTTGAAGGCCGTCCAAGGAATCCTTCTGCCTCTTCAACTGAGTCTTTGAAAATAGCTACTGTTGAAGCATCAACAGCGATTCCCAAAACGGAATCGTCCTCATACATTCCAGCCGGGAATAAAAAGTACCAATGCAGAGTATTTTCGCCCATGGCGTCGCCACCATGCTTCCATCTGGCCTCTCTAACATCATCTGAACTCCAACTTGTCTTGACTGCAAAATCGATTTCTGTTACTTTGATTGCGATTCCACCTGGCTTGTTGCATACTTCCTGCAGCCTCGTCTTGACTAATTCCATTGCAATTGAGTTATATCCACTTTCATAAAGAAAATGAATTTCCATTTTTTGAAACCCATCATCTTGTAGACAAGCGAGTGATAATCCCCCGGGGGTTCCTTTCTTTTCATCTGCACCTAAATCACTACCAAAGCAGCCAGAAAGGGCTGATGTCAAAAATAAAATCACAATGAAATATGGTCGCATCTTTTCACCTAGAATTCTTCTGGAATCTCAGTAGGGCTGAACAGTTGTCCTGGACCGGCTGCTTGTGATAATTGACCTCTTACTAATTGCTCCCATGAACGCATAACGCCAAGCGCATCGCTAACCAGCATTTTTTCTTCATCCAAAGTCACACGGATTAGAGTATCGAGTATTTCCATACGATCTCTGTCCACTAATGCCAGGGCTTTTTCCAAGTCAAATGTTGTCTCGGTTACTACTGGTTCTACTTCAAGAGGCCACGGACTTGAAAGATTGTCAGGCATGTCACTGGTATGGGCTTGTAATTGTTTTAGCAATCGATTAGTCCATCTTGATATTACCAAACTAGTCTCCAATACAGGCATACTTAGTTGATTTATCAAATTCACCAAACGTTCCTGTAACATAACCATCGATTCAGACCCACTCATTTGGTCACCCCGGTTACTGATTTGGTTTCATTGAGTCAACGTATTGTTGACCATAACTAGACCATTGTTCCATAGTCCAGCCAGCAGGAAGGCCCGATGGAGGGAGGGGGGGTACTTGGGGATTAACAAGAACTTCTCCACTAACCTGTTCAGTAGGGTTTAGAGCGATGGCTGGTATGGTTTTCCCATCCATTGTATCGATAACTTCTGCTGTTTGGTCAGATTCATCTAGTTCTTCACCACGTTTGATTTTACGCATCTGGACCATTGTCCAAACCGCGTAAGACATCGCACCAAGTGCGATAAGATACATCAAAACAGACAGTTGCGAATCTGCTACTTGGTTAGCAAGAGCAGTTCCATCCCTATCTACCTCATCTTTGATTAGAAGTGGTGCGATAGATATTCTTTCTTTCTCTACACCTGATTCGAGTAACAGGAGTCGGTATTCAAGAGTATCACCTACATTTCCATCTGCTGTCGTTGTTAGTTGCAGTTGAATTTTTTTGCCCGAAGAAACGCCGACAGTTACCGATGATAATGTATTCCAATCATCACCTGAAATGAGTCCTTGTAAAACAAAGGTGGCATTTCCAGATGCGCCAATATTTCTAGCCTCTAAAGAGAGTGATACTTCTTCATCAGGAGTTGGTGTTGGGTTTGACCAAGACCAAACCGTATCCGCCGCTCTAAGGCTAATATCTGGACCTGTCAGAGCTAGAGGCCAAGATGCCAGGGGTTGTAAGAGATTATTGCCTTCACTGTTGTAAGGATTACCAGATGCATCAGAGCCCGTTACCCAAACATCGATTGTATATGATGGTAGTAACATTGTGGCACCACCATCTGTCAAATCTATGTATCCAGTCCAGAAGAATTGGTCTTCAAAGGGTGTAGTTTCCGGTAATGGAGATGTCCCACGGCTGATTTCTGCTTCACCTGCTCGTACAAGGTAATGCATTACTGCAGGGTTTTCAATTGTGAATCCTTGGTCGTCTCTTGTTTCCAACATCACTTGCAAATCACCTGCAAGTGAAATTGGTATCACCTCTCCGGGCACAATTCCGGCTAAGTGTACTGCGTGAATTGTTGGTCTGTCACTATCAACTGCAAGGCGTAGGCGTGGCTTGAATGCGGACTGATCTTCAGCGAGACCAGGCAAATCTACCAATTTAGCACGTAAATCTAAGTGGCCACTTCGTACATCAGGAACAAGCATATCAATACTGAAGTATCCTCCTTCCCTACTGGTTGTAGTCCACTCTGTTTCATAGTCGCCCAATAAAATTGTGAATGCACCTGAAGGCGCAGGGGTTTCATCTTCTGAGAATAAAACTCTGCCACTAAATCGAAGTGCTTGACCTGAACCGATTAATGTCTCATCGAATTCAGGGTTGTAGTGATTTACACCATCACGTAATTCAATCGCTAACAGATGGCCAGGTTGAGTGTCGAATCTCAGATCATTATCCAAACTCCACAAATCATTACCCATCCCTGCTTTGTGTACATTACATGCAACATCAACCTCTAAGCCACACGGCTTATCCTCAATCCAAACTTTTGGTATGAAATGAGATTCGCCGTTAGTGTCCCATATTTCAGGGAAATTCCATGTGAGTTGGAATTTGATTGACACTATCATTCTAGATTCATTTGTTGGGTCGAGAATTACTGAAGAATACAGATTTGATACTGCTAAACCAGTACCGCCACTTTCCAAGTATAGTTCAGGCAATCCATCTGCTGACTTGGTAAGATATGCATAAATTGAGGTCTCATCATCATCGAAATCCCCTGCTAATGCTAATTGAACGTAATCTACATCCCACCATCCATTGATATCCGATACCATGAATGTCGCAGAATAGGACACCCCTGGATGTAGTGGTTCAAGATCGTCATGTCCCATAATAGTAGAATTATCAACATCCATTACGGGCTCAAACTCTTCACGAATAACATACCAAGAAAGTGATTCCTCCCATAGAGGTGCGACATCTCCTGGTCTTTCGCCACAGAATTGGTTTGCACTTATATCACAAACAGGAGACCCGCCCATTGCAATTATGTTATCCTGTCCGTCTTTTCCTGTGACGTAGAACGCCACCTTATCCCCATGGATAAGCATGGAGTCATCAATCAACCCATTGAATATATTGAGTCCACCAGGTAAGGTTTCAGGAGTAGTGAGGGTCTTAGAACGATACTCAATCGGTTCTGGTAGACCATTAAAATTGGAATCATCACAATTCGAATGCTCGCCTGCTTCACAACCAACCCAATAGTGTAAATCAACTGTTTGAGGAGGGTCTACTGAATCTTGGATAATTATCTCAATAGCTTGACCACCAGGTGATGGAGGCCCCTTGTGCATTTCAGATGACAGTTCAGGACTAGCAAACAGAACAAGTGGAGCATTTCCATCAAATATTAATTTGATAGTATTGTAACCTGGATTCACATATGTTGACCCATTAGCCATATTTACAGCCTCAATGTACAGAATCATGCCTCCCGGCTCTGATTCGATAGGTGAAGTGAATGTCATATTGTACTGGCCAAAGGCAGGATTACCTTCACTGTGCAGAACGGTTGGCTCTCCAATTGGGTCACCATCAAATGTCACATTTTGGCCTAATACGCGCAAATCAAATTCTCCAGCCATTGGAGAAAAGGCGGAACCTTCGAAATTAATAGCCCCTCCAATCGAGAGATTGAAACCACCCCTCACCCAATCACCAGGGTATAATTCTCTGCCTGTTTCTTCCCAAACACGCATGCCATCTAATTGGATATCATTCTCTACATTCAAGGATAAAGTGTCCGTTGTCCAAGCATTGATTTGAGGCCCAAGGTCATCATTCAGAGAAATTACGGCTTCCATTCTCCTTTCATCGTCCCAACTCCAATTAACGCGCATTGGCATATTTACCGCGACAGTGCCTTCGGCATCCATAGTAGAGGTGCAGTTTCCTACATCAAATTCTACAATTCCATTGTCGTCATCAACTACACTGCACGAATCACCACGCAGCCATTTGAAGGCTGGATTACCACCATTTGAGTGATTCAATCCAATGGTTGCTTCGGTCACTCGATCAACCAAATCCCCATGTGCTAATCGAACGATTAAGTTTCGATAGACACCATCTGGAGATACAAGTCCACCTTCTAGGCTAGCATCTAATACACGAGTTTTCAAGCGGTATTCGATATCCAGCCCTGTCAATTTGACTCTACCGGGAGTATTTGCTTTAACGGCGATAATAATTTCAACAGTACCAACTCCATTATCAGGAATATGGCTGTTGAAAGCATCTACTAATCCAGGTGATTCTGAAACAACGCTCCCTACTGGAGAATCATCTGATGCTACAACTGAACTTTCGTTGAGGAAGAGTATGGATTTCCAATCCCATACATTGTCGCCCCCTATATCGAGTTGTGGACCATCTGGATATCCTTCTTCATACCAAAGAATAAATGAGTCCACTTTAGGAGTAATTGAGGTGTCGCTGGTATCTAGCAATACAGAATATAGTAGCTCATTACCTGCTCCCTGTGTGGAAAAAGATACTTCCATATTGTTTGCTGCGTCTTCCCATGATGTTCCATTATCATTGGATACTTTTACGGTAATTGAAGTTGAACTAGGCTCATCTGCAGACCATACTGCTCTTACCTTTCCAACATTGGTGCCAGTTGATACTTTTTGACTAGTCCAATCTCCAGAATTAACATATGAAGTAGCATATTCAAGTGAAATCCACCATGAAACCGCAGAAGACCCAATTAATTGCATCTTCCAAACCAATTCATTCCCAGGGTTAGAGAAATGAATCGTTTGATTCTTTTCCACCGCTTCCCAATGTGTACCGTTATCGGCACTAACCCAATAATCAACTCTATCGCCTTGGCTTGGAGCAGACCAATGGTTTTCGACATTTACAGCAAGAACATTGTCAACAGTTGTGATAGTTTCGCCAATCCAGGTTGTAGTCCCCGGGGCCGGTGTTGTTGGGAATGAAATACCAGTTCCTAATTCACGATAATAGAGGGTTTTTGATCCCCAAGTCGAGTAACCTGCATCAACTGTAAGCAATCTATCTCCATCATAGTATAATCCGTATCCTTTTGCTGTAACATCAAGTACACCAGATTGTGGCACAAGAGATGTTGAGCTACCAGATATCGCCCAAGCACTGATTTGGTCATTGTCTAGGTAGTAGTATCCTTTCATGCATCGCATGTAATAAAATCCAGCATGGACTGTCAAGCCATGGACGTTGCTAGTCGACTTCCCGCACTCTGTCGATGAGGTTGAACCTGAAGAGAAAGAATACATCTCTTCACCGCGAGTAAATTGGCCATTTTCTCCAAATTCATATGTAGCGATTCTTCTTTGTTGACCGTGCACCACCCAAATTTTGTCTGTCTCTCGGTCATAGGAGATCCCATTATATTCACCATATGGTTGTGCTAAATCATATGAATCTATACACTTCCAAGTCCAATCATCAGAGACATCAATCGCAAGAACTCTGAGATTTTGTGTTGGCGTTGATGAAGAATATGCATACTTGTATGTTGAGAAAATTCCGTAAAGAATTTCGTCATCGGTTATTGTCCAATCTTTGAACCCATATGCCTTGTAATAAGTTGAACTAGGGTCTTGAGGTAGTGTGCATGCAGGTTCACTTTGCAAGTCCACTACAATGTCACGGCTGACATTGTTTGGATGCATTCTTGTGACGACTTTATCAAAGGATGTGCCTGTAAATGTTGACATGAATAGCCAATCATGGTTGCGCACAATTGCTCCTTGACCCTGGGCCATGAAATTTGCACTCGTAAGCTTTACTTGGCTGCTAAACCTAGTTTCGGTAGAGTTGGAAGTATGTGGTTGACGTACAGCATAACTACCATTGTCAAGCCACGAATTGGACCCTGTGAGGGTATCTTCATCAGCACCATGAGGAGCAAATACTACATCTCCAGAATCGAAGCCAAGTGCGATATCTTCACTTCTCGAATCAACTCCATTCGAAGAACCATCCATCCATTCATCATAAGAATCAGTTGAAACTTGTGACCATCCAGTAGATGATGCGCCTGATAGCGTAACGTGCACATCTAGTACTTCCGCACCTTTGGGAAGTGCAACCTTTGTTGTCTTGTCAGCCCCACCCTGGTAAAGGGCGATATTCTCTACACTACCATCTGAAAAGGTGTAAATATGCCTTGATGAACCAGCCGCTTCAACCTCTCCAATAAAGAGTTCAGAGAACGGACTCATTGGAGTCAAAACAAGCACTAGAAACATCATAGCCAGTGCGGCACGAGAAGAAAAATTCTGTGTCATGGACAACTCCCAACTTTCGCTCATACGCCATAAGCCTTGAATTATCCGGCGTTAAGTCTGTTTTCTGGAGTCACTCAAAGTGAATCGGATATCATTAGGACGTATTTCTGCTATCGTACCTGAGAGGGGATGAATCTCCTCTTATCCCATCTGCTTCATCATCATTAACTTCGAACCAATCCACTAACCAATCACCATCTGTATCCCAATTCAACGGATCGCTTCCTTCAGCGATGTGGTCGTCATCCAAATCCAGAAGATACCAACCTAATTCGTGCTCTCCAAGGCCAATATTCGGTGAACGGTTTACATTCGAGAATTTCTTTTCCCATTCATCAGTAATATCACCGGAACAAAGAGTTTTGTCATTGGTAGAATTGGTGATTAAGAAGTCCGAATCATTATCAAATACAATGAGCGCATAACTCTCATCATCGATATTTCTCTTGTGCATACCCAAATAATTTGTAGAGTCCTCTGTCACTTCACCCAAGCCCAAAGTAAATGCTCTGAATTGCCACCATTCAGTTATCACAGACCCATTCCAAGTTTCACCTGAAAGTCTGACCGAATCGGGTGAGTCGAGATTTGGGTTTGTAACCGCATAGAATTCCATGAAATTCGTATATGGCGTGTAAACACAAGTTGCAGTACAATCCCAATCCCCATCTTGATCGGGATCTTCGTTAGCGTCAAGCGGATCTGCCGGATTAAACGTCGCCCAAGTCCACCCTAGTGTTGGTCTTGAAAGTATAAGCCCATTCAGCGACAATGGTCGGCAAGAAGTAGTATTTGAATCACAAACACCTCCGGTTGTTGGGTCTATCCATTGAACTTCAACATTCAATCTAGAAGAATAGTTGTCATTACTCTCATTCCATCCTTTTTCATATTCATACCAATCTGGTAGCATGTCGCCATCGGTATCGTTATCCATTGGGTTGATTCCATATTTGAAGACCTCTCGGCCATCTGAAAGGTTCCAATCTCGGTCATGAGAACTGACATTTCCATTGCTAATTGCAGTATTGTATGTCACCGAATCCCCGTCTGAATCATTTAAATCTGGCCTAGTTCCATTCAGATATTCCATGTAATTTGTGAATGGTAAATCTCCAATCCCATTCTGAATTACATCTCCAGATGGGGTAAATACACGATTATCCCATGTACCTTGCTCCGCTGGTATGTCGAATGAAGTACGATCATACCAGCCATCACCATCTGGGTCATAATTAATATCGAAAGGATTGACTGGGTTGGTAGCCCAATGATTTTGAGAGGGGGAATC
>Ga0115000_10004262_pt1 | contig 11752 bp, 14 predicted proteins | sample ArcticOcean_MG_C_6_FD_89690 | JGI IMG/M metagenome (GOLD analysis project Ga0115000, IMG submission 89690) | Marine microbial communities from western Arctic Ocean - ArcticOcean_MG_CB8_128 | ecosystem: Environmental > Aquatic > Marine > Oceanic | place: Arctic Ocean: Canada Basin | collected... | reverse complement strand
CGACCAGTTAGGATACAATCCTGGATGCAATATCGAATGACTTCTCCATACCGAGATTGAGACCAGGCGATCGGTGCTTCTGCCGCCGGCATCAATTTATGATCCGCAGGATCAGTCCCCAATAGCATCTCACACAGTGTGGATAGGTGGATACGCAGGCCAGTCTGCTCAAATAAGCGGGCACAGGTATCGATATGCAGGTTGTCTCCTGCATACCTGCTTATCTCTTCTGCACATCCCGCACCCCCTTCCTGCATAGGTTTGGAGAGGATCGGTAGATCGAATGAGGTTCCGTTATGCGTGATAAGCGGGACTCTCTGCTTATGCCACCTGCTTAAATCGCGGTAAAGTGCTGCTAATGGTCGGATGGTCATATTGTCGACTTCGCCCATATGTGCAACTACCTGCCCATAATCCCGCACATAAACTAGGTTGGCCTCGCGGGGGTTTTGCAAACCTTGGAGGTGCACACAGGCACATGAAATTACCCATCCAGTGGGGTCTGAGAAGGATAATCCTTCTGCCGCCATGTCCAGATTCATGGTTTCAATGTCAAGTATCGCCGCCAGGGGCTGAGGATCATTCATCGTGGGTCTCACCATCGGGTGCTGAGAATACGACCTCGATAGATTCGGTGGATACTTTGAACTCGCCTTCGACTTCGCCAGCCTTGACGGTGCATCGTTTCTTGGTGGCTTCAATAACAGTTCCTCGAACCAAAACGCCCTTGCGGACTTCGGTTTCGACCAAATCTCCGATCTTGATCTCAGGGTATTCCTTTCGATCCTCAATCAGAGCTTTGATGGCTTCTGCCAACTTACCCAATTCTGAGATTTCTAATGCTTCAATTTCGTCAATGATGGTGTCTAATGTTCCAGTCATGAATCAAAGGGAGTGCCAGCACCTACATGAATGAATCGGGTTGGGTGGTAGCCCCGACCGGATTTGAACCGGTGTCCGTGGATTCAGAGTCCACGATGATGGACCACTACACTACGGGGCTATGAATCAGTCCTCTCGCCCACGTATCATCTCAGGATAACTTGGAGCATAGATGGTTCTGAGGTTTGACCGCTCAAGATTGCTTAATCTCTGCTCAACCTGCTCAATCCTTTGCAGGATCTTGCGTAATAGTTTGCACACATCACAATCGTCTTCCGGCATATCAGCACCCCTTGTAGTCGTCAATTCGAGCCTGTCCTTTCATGATCTGCGGCTGAGATGGGATTTCGATCCCTGCAATCTCAAGCGCCGCTTCAAGTTTGGAAACACGCTCTGTGAGTGCCTTGATTTGGTTTGATAATGCTACACACATTGCCTGGGTAGCCAACGGCATATCACTCATTCCTCATCACCCACGTCGTTGGGCTCGTCAAGCATCCAATCCCATTCTCTTTTCATCATTCTTCTTCGCCTCCGGCAAGTGTTTCTATCATGATGGGAACTTCAACTTCTTCAGCGATCTGGGCACGCTGTTTCTTTGACAGTTTCTTTGGCTGTCGGTATCCGCGTCGCGGTCCACTAACATCACGTGCGATCGTCTTGACAGGATTTCCAAACTCATCGCATTTGGCACGGTGAACTGGATCGACAACCTCGTTGTCGTCTGAATATGTGGTGCAAGACCTACAAAGACCTGGGTATGATGTCAAGATCCTTTCTGAAGCTGGGCATTGGGGGCAGGCGTATTTTCTCATATCTGTCATGCTGTTTCCTCCTGAAGTAGGCTGGCGATGAAGTCTGGGAGCGCGATTGAAACGCCCTCGTCATGTTCATCCTCTTGAATAAGAACCCTAACCTTGGTGTCGGAAGGGGGTAAATTGAGCAATACTATGAACAGTGCCTCAGGATACTCTCCCTCTGAATCGAAACGAATGCAACCGGCTCGTGGGTATATTGATAATTTGAATTGATCCCCATTGGGTGCTTTTGCTGTGCAATCGTCCTCATCATATTCGATCTGCAATGATTCAAGCAATTCAATCATTGGTGGCCAATTACCAGAAGTCTCTGGATCGTAGTCGAGTGTTAATGTGGGCATAATCAACCAGACCTCCTGCACCTATTTCAAACATTACTGTGAAACTTTTGTTTTGAGAGTCTGTGTGCAAGCCAGATCTCGAAGTATGTCTGCATCCAATCGTTCCCAGGGGAATTGAACAACCGATCCTTCTTGGTGAATGGCGCTTGGTGTTCGACCAAAATGACCGCCATGTGCGGCAATAGAGAAGTTAGTCGACCTGAGATTTAATCGATCAATGATTGCGTTCGGTGTGAAGTCAAACAATGATTTCACTCGGTTGCAAATAGATTCATCTGAAATGATTCCTGTGCCGAATGTATCTACGTGGATTGAGACTGGTTCTGACCATCCAATGACGTAAGCCAATTGGATCTCGCAACGACTTGCAAGCCCTGCGGCGACCACATGCTTGGCTGCCCAGCGGGCGGCGTAGGCGGCTGAACGATCTACCTTGGTAGGATCCTTTCCAGAGAAAGCACCCCCGCCATGTCGGGATAATCCTCCGTAGGTGTCAACAATGATCTTGCGGCCAGTCAAACCTGCGTCTGCACGCGGTCCTCCTACTACGAACTTGCCGGTTCCATTGACAATGACATCAGGTCGAGATTTGACTCCGAATTGGTCATACATCAAGTCTCGAACGACTCCATTGGCATAGCTTTGAACTGTAGCAAGTGCGACGTCTTCATGGTGTTGTATTGCTAAAATGACTCGGTTAATCCCAACGAAATTGTTGTTATCGTCATATTCTGCGGTGACCTGGGATTTGAGATCCGGGCCGAACTTGCCGGCCAAAGGGTGCCCAGGATCTGGATTCTCAAAAGCCACCAACAAACGATGTGCCAATATGTGGGGAATTGGTGCCAATGCTGTGCGAATCTCGTCAGCAGCTCCTTGGAGACGTAGGGTTTCATTAGTGGCATAACCAAACATGATTCCTTGATCTCCGGCACCTCCGGTATCAACACCTTGGGCGATGTCTGGAGATTGTTTTGATATGTAGTTGAATATGGTGACGGATCGGTAATCGCAACCCTTTGACCAATTATCATAACCAATATCCTGGAGTGTAGATTTGACCAATTTCTCGAGGACTTCTTGAGTTAATTTGGCTCGTGTGGTGATCTCGCCGGCCAATACTACATTGCACCAATCTGATCCTCCTTTGATTAAAGTCTCGACTGCAACCCTGGAGTGATCATCCTTTCGCATACAATAATCGACAATCTTGTCGCTGATTTGGTCGCATACCTTGTCAGGATGTCCCCTTCCTACGGCTTCTGCACTCATTAAATTGTCATTTTCCACTGTCATCATCTCCTTTGCGACCCACGAGTGCATCAATATCCGACCTACGAATCCTGACAGCGGCAGAACGCCCATTACCCAATTTTAGGCAAGGGAGTTGACCGTTGCGTATGTATGATCTAATTGTCGATTCGCTAACCCTCAATAATCCAGCTACTTCGCTGATGGTGAGGAACTCATGATCCATGGTATTAGGGTTGAGCAACCACCTATATCAATTAACGGGGATGTTCATCAGATAACGAGAGTGTTCAACGAATAGCGAGAGTGTTCAACAATTAGATCGCCCACTTGCCAGATGATAGCCAATTGATAACGCCAGCAATGGAGCGATCATCATCTGTTATTTGAGCATGGTTCGGATCAGCGGCATCAATTAGATGCAGGTCTTTGCCAGAGATGATGAAGTTCCATGGACGGATGTCTCCGTGAGGAAGACTTGGTGGATCCATGAGGATGAGGCTTTCTTCGAGTTGAGATTCAGTAGGGGATATGCCACCATAATGTCGGAATGTGACGAGGTTGATGCCATGGATCCAGTCACGTTCTTCGGGTTTATTATCAAAACGGATGGTTTTCTGTGTGTCGTCGGAGATGATTGCATGACCAGGGACAAGATCTGGTGGGCAACCGATATACCGTGCACCGAATCGACTACGGGTCTGGCTCATAGAGTAAATGTCGCGGACGGAATTGGCTAAATGTGACTTCCCAGTCCCCAAATGCTCCCAATCAGATCCTATTGAGGTGGTTTTGACCTGCTCTTGGCCACAGGCATTGCCTTCGTTGGCGACCTCGAGCAAAACGTGATCTCCCAATTCCCGTATCAATCCGATGGTATCATTGACATTCCCATCAATATGGTGAACAATAGACATGGCCAAAACTAGGTCAAAATGCTCCACTTTAGCAAGTTCCCTTAGTGAGTCCTGGGTGAAACGGTGTTTTAGCACGATGGCATTTCCGCAATCATTTGCTTCAACCAGACGAGTTAGCTCGTTGAAGTATTCGGGCACGAACTCGCCCATGACTGAAACACAGTCAAAGTCTTCCATCAATCGAATGCTGAAATAGCCATAATTGGCACCGATGTCGAGGACTGTGAATGGTCTATTGAACCGTTTTGCGTATTCTTTGATGATCTCATAGCGATCGGCACATTCCCGAACTCCAGAGATTTCTTCGCCCTTGATCCACCTGGATTGGTAGTCTTCCATACCTGTTCGAATGGATGGCACCCACTTAAAGGAAGTCCTGGAGGAACGCAATTAGGTCATTAACGGCTATTTCCTGGGCATCTCGTAATTCTTCCACCCTGGCCGCCGCCTTAGCAACCCACTCATCGCGATCCTCAAGAACCATCTCTACGGCCAGAGACCAAGTATCGGAATCATCAAATGGACTTAATGTGAAAGCACCCTCTCCGACACCTTCGACGGTGGCAGGATGGTTAGTGGAAACCACAGGCACGCCGCAAGCCATGGCTTCGACGGGCACCATCCCATAACCCTCGAACTTACTTGGGAACAAAAGAAGGTCTATGCTGGCGAAAAAGGATCGGATGTCTGGGACGAAATCCAGGATCTCCAGATCACACTCACCGGATGCGATCGAAGGCTCCACCAACTCCATCAAACGACGCTTGGATTCATTAGAATAGCCTCCTCGTAGCCAAAGGTTGCTGGTATCTCGATCTGCCAATGCTACGTTGTATGCAATATGGCCACCCTTATGCGTAATCGGATTGACGAATCCTATGGATGCCCGCTTTCCTTCAAATGGTTCTACGGATTCGGCATAGTGATCGAAGTCCATGTATGGTCTAAAAACGAATCCTGCCGACTCATTGAATGGATTTAGGTGATCTAATGACCATTGCGAGCACGAAATGAGGTAATCTGGGCGATGGACAGTAGGGATCTCAAAATCGGTGTTAAAGGCATCCTCTGAGCCCTCATCCTGGGCAGTTTTGATCTCTAACTTGAATGCCTCGCGAGCATCGTCCCAGTCGCCACCCGCCATTAGTGTCTGGGCGTGTATGCGGGTAGTAGTGAATCCTAAGTCGTAATGGACAAAACCGTAATTGAGCCCTATTTGACGCAATCTATTGAACACTGCTGAAATGTGCTCAATACCGCCGCTGTTGAATGTGGCAGGTGATGCGAAAATAATGTGTTCCGGATCTACTTCTTCAAACCATGAATTAAAATCGAGAGTCCACTGAGATTCCCAGATCATGTTGGTGAAATCTCCCCGTTCTACTCGCCAAACACGGTCTTCCGGGATCTGCGAGACGCCGGCATAACCATCTCCTTTTGAAACGGAGCAAGTCAATATGTAGATCTCAGCTCCTAAGCGGTCCTGGAGTATCCTAACTAATCTGTCAACATATTGCTCGCCGCCACCGTAATCTGGTAACCAGATTGGAGCAACTATCCCGATCCTCACCATGGCCAATCACCACGAACGATTTTTAGACACCTTTCTTCCCACCCCGTGCCCTGGAAACCGAGAGGAGGGTCGGAGATTATTGATTGGCACCAATCGTGCCACTGCATGGAGTAAAATTGACGATCCTGTAGAAGACGGGGTTTTTGGGTGGTGTGCATCTCTGTGGATACTTTGTATCCGTCGCGTAGCCAGTCGAGCCAGGCGCCGACAAAGGGCACCTGCTTAAAGCTTCTGCCTCCCTCCCCTGGTGACACCCCTCCCTCCCTGAGTAGCAGACTAAATAGCGCGACATCCTCTTCGTAGCGAACTGGTGGGAACCCGCCAACCTTCTCAAAAAGGTCGCGGCGGAATGAAACGATGCTTGGGACGATAACTAATGCCGGATAGTGCGTGGCAAGTAACCATTCGCAACCCTCGGGAGGCATTTCTTCCATCACGTGTAATGGAAATCGGCGTCGAAAGAACTTGTCTTCATTTTGCCAACGATAATCCTGATCATATTCTCCGACGGTGGATACTATGGCGCAATCTGGTGATTCTTCCCATGCAATAGCAAGTTCTTCCAAGTGTTCAGGATACCAAATATCATCTGAATCCAATAATGCGATGTGTGTGGCTGATCCCATTGCTATGGCTTGATTTCGAGCTCCTGATAGGTGAGGATGAGAATCTTGATTTTGGATTTCATAGTGGAAACGGTCATCTTCCAGAAATCTCTTGACTATTAGCGACTCCTCGTCTGCCCATTTCTCATCAGGATCTCCATCAAGAATCCAACATGACCAATTAGAATGAGTCTGACTTTTGATTGAGTCGAGACAACGCTCCAGATAATCCCCAGATTTGTAGATCGGGACTATGACATCAAAATGGATATCATTGGACTGCATATGTTGAATACCCCCTCACGTTGGTATTGGATACTATGAATCGATCAGCAAGCAAACCATTCAGGATTACTTGCACTCTGTCGCGGCCACTGATGCTGTCATTGCCAACAATAGACATGAGGGCTGTTCGAGAGATAGGGCCTTCTTCATGGATTGCTTCGTAAACTTGGCGAACCCGAGCATCTTCGCGGACAAAATCAGTAGGCTCTTTACCTTCCAAATAATATCGTCCACGCTTTTCGGTGCCGGTTCGCACGATCTCATTAGACTGCAATAGGTGGCTGATGACACGATCCCGGAGCGGGCGCCAGCGGCCATAATTGGTGCCAGTGCTGTCGGCAAGACCGACACGAGTCAGCCCGTTGTTTGAATCGCCTAACGCACGCAAATATCGGGAACGCAATTCCACCATGTCTGAATCTTCCTTATGGTCACGTCCTCGTAGGAACTCTGGAGTGGGCACTCCGATTGAATCAACAAGAGATTCTGCAGAACGAAGGATTTGCATACGTTGATCCTGTGTAGCAGTATTGTTATCTCCAGCCATGTGGCACATGGCTATCTGATAGTCCACGATATTGTCGATCAGGCGTTGCCTGGCTTCACCATGAGCTACTTGATAATCTACCGATCGCAAAGCGTCGTCGACATCATCGGTCTGTGCGGGAACTTCCCGCGTCCGAATCTCGACGAAATGACTTCCGGCGCCGTTGGCCGCCAGGAATGAGGATAGTTCCGCCCTTGCGTCTGCTTCAGTGATTTCAAAACGATGAGTTAGGAGCTCCACTGTATCTCCGAGAGCACTTTCATCACCCACGATCTGTTGAACACGACGAGCAGGAATTGTTCGCTCCAGATAAGACCTAACTTCCGCTGTCATGATTGAGGCATCCTGCCAGGACCTATTTGAAGCAACCTGATGCGATACACTTATGAAGTGCTAATGGGTGGGTTGAGATATGAGCATGAGGCAAGCAAGAGGCAAACAACTCGCTCGTGAAGGGAAGGTGAGCCAGACTGGCCGCCACACCTGGATCGTGGAGTCATCGGATGGAACACAGAATTACAAGATTATGGACTGGCAGGATCGAAACAATCGTTTTGAATGCAGTTGCTATGATCACCGTCGGAACAAAACTGATGTCTGCAAGCACATATCTGCGGTCAAGTTCATTTTGGTTCGCAAAGAGTTCGGCCTTGATTTGATTGGAGATGGTCTTTGATGCAGTGTGTTGAGAGTGCCAACGACCCCACCCCTACCCCTGGCGAAGGTGGTATCTAATGGCAAAACAACGACCCTGGATTCGAGACGCTGCCCGTATGATGGAATCTCGAGCCTACACATCTGCTGAACTATCCGAGATCCTAATGAGGTCTCATCGAAATGGACCGGACTCACGTCAAGTCACTTTGATCCTCAAGCGAGATAAGCGATTCCGCCTGGTGTGCATGACAAAGGCTTCTTCGTTATTGCGAAACAGTTCTCACTCACTACCTGTCTTCGGACTCGCCGGTGCTTCCTATCGAATGGAACACCCCTTCATGGCGTCCGGAGGCAACATCGGTGAGTGATGATCAACCTGTTGCAGACATAGTGACTTGTCCTGCGGGCAAGGCCGTGACTGGCCTCCGTGAGTATGATCCAACACCACTTAAGTTATCATATGAGCAAGAGCGATTCGGGAAGACCATAATTCTCCCCATGGCTGCATATTGTCCATTCTGCAAAAATGAGTTTGGGAAGGATCGACACGATCGCTTAGTGGTGAAGACCAACACGTCGGACTCTGGAGACTATTGCTTCGATCTGGATTTGCATATTGATGACGATGGCGAACCATACATGAAATGTCAACGGTGTGGTGGCACGACCAAGAAAATCAATCCCGATCCTGGGGCAGATGCAGATCGATTACACGAATTGACTCGCCAGGTGAAACCAGAGGTGCAACAACAACATTTGGACATCAAAGGGGCAATTGAATCATTTGGCTCAATACTCATGCCAATGCCTGAGTTCAAGAGAATTGGACTTGCATTAGCCAAGGATCCGACAATTACTGCGGTAGCACGTGTTGGCGATCAAAGGTTGAAAATCGATTGGACAACCCTGAGAACCAAGGTCAAAGCATTCAAGCGAGGACGTGATGATTGGCCTGGTGTTGAGACTCGCTACTGGACACCCTACTGAGGATCCTAATATGGGCCAGGATTCCCAACAATGGAGTCCTTGTGGGTGCCCATTGCCCAACAATGGACTCCATTATGGCACATGTCTACCCAACAATGGAGTCCATCATTGGGAGTGAGGATCCGGAAGTGGGTGTGTCTAATAACGTCGATTAACGGCAAATAACGTTTGATAACGAAAGGGAGGATCCGTTACGGGGCTCGTTTAAGTATGGGTGGACCTGTTATGGGTCGATCTGTGGAACTACTAAGGGGGTGTCGGATCGGATCTCGTGGATCAAGGAGGTAAATTGGAGCCGAACCGAGAGTGTGTCGGCTCCTTGCTCGGTCTTAATCTCGCTCCGTATAATTACTCGCCCGAGATACAATTTCGGGGTTTTATCGCTAACGGGCGAAACTTCATGAACGAACCTCTACGGTCGCCGTGCAACCTTGAGGAATCTCGTTCACTCGTTTCTTCATTAGTCTCAAAAACCACCTCCCTGTATCCCTCCATCGTAATTACACTGCCGTATCTTGCGATCCAAGGATCGGCAAGATTCTCTGCACTACATCTTGTTCTCTTCGAGAACCCCTGCGGTCAAGATGCTCGTTAGAGACCCTTACTCGATACGCTCTCGCTTCGTTCGCCTAATTACCCCTCTTGATTGGAACCTCCATCCCTGCGGGATCGCGCTCTGCTTGTTCCCTGGGGATGCGAGACGAGAAGTTCGCGGAAGGCAACAAGCAGAAACTATACAGTTTCTGCTTGTTGGTCATCCTGCGAGCCTCGGATGAATATCCTTCCCCCAACTTCTTTTTCATGGTAGTAAACTACCATAAAAATTGTCTCTTGTCTCAAGAACCCGCCCATTCACAGAAATGTTACTCTTGCGTCGATCAAGGATCGTCGCAAGAGTTTATAGTTAAGGAAATTATTTCTCTGAGCAAGACTCAGACAAACCATCAAACTTTGCAAGTTTGGTGGCCTCCGGTAATTTCCAAAAACTATAACCACATTTCTGTTTCATCGGATTCAAACCCTCATTCCGACCCAAGCCTTGCGGTATCGCTACGGCTTATTGGGCAAAAAACGTCTTTTACGGAAAAAGACATTTTTCGGGAATATCGGGTTGAGCCAAAGGGTTCCATCTGGCGAGGGGTCGCTCCACCACCTCATATTGCGGCCTATGCTTCTGCGGGATCGCGTTGCACTTGCTCCCTTGAAGCCGTTCTTAAAAATAGGTCCCGGTTGTTCCGCCCAGGGACCCATTTTTTCGCCTGGCAGTCCAGGTCGACCAGAACATGTCCAGCACGACAAGAGGCAGAACGAGACTGCTCGTTCTGCCTCCAATCGTGAAGCCGTTAGGTTTCTTGCCCATGCGCAAGAAACCACTTCGTTCCTAACCGCTTTCCCTGACCATAGCGGCCGTGTTATTCGGTGGTTCTAATCAACACCCTCGTGCCTCGGGTGTTTCAGCCGTGCTCAACTACCCACCGAGTGAGGAGCACCCGCAAGTGCCTATTCGGAAAGCGGATCGTCGGCTAAATCTTGGAGGATCCCTTGCTTCTACGGAGCAGTGCCTGATCCGTAGAAGCTCGTCACCCAGATAAATCTGGGTAACTCTTGACGCTCCCCCAATACCAAGATTCCGCAGCACGATCCTAATTCCGAAACGGCCCCGCGGGGGCACCTTCCACCGTTGGGTCGTTTTCACACGGCCCGCTCAGGTCGTGGAATCTGCTTGGAGAATCCGTGCTTATCAATTGCTCAGACCCAGGACCCTTGGGCAACGAGCGGACAAGTGACTTTGTCCCTATACCCATCAGCACCAAGTGGTGCTTGATGGGCTCGTCACCCAGATAAATCGGGGTAACTCTTAACGGTTCAACTTCGCTCCGCGTTTCTCGCGGCGAAGACATCACCTCGTCCAGCTCAGTTGCCCTGGCGTCCTGAGATTTCGCCCTTGATAAGTTCTCTCCGACACGGTTCTCCACTTGATTCTGCCACCTTCGCTCGCTGTGCTCGCCCGCCTTAATCTGGCCTCGTGGTCGCGATGACCAGAGTGGTCATCCCGAACGAAATGCGTCGGTCATGCCCTTCGGGGCTTGACGTTACATCTGAACTCCATCTTGATATTTCTGAGCAAGACTCAGAAACATAAACCTCTGGTCAAGATGGAGCGTTGGGATCTGCTATCCCTCCTTTCAGATCTAACGTCAGCAGATGTCGAGCGGGGCTCGACGTCTGCACGCCTTAGACCTCCTTTCTCCACGAGTCTGGCGATACGGCAGGCTGCGCCAACTTGAACGCTCACCGTTCGGTTCCTCCCCTGTGCTACTCGGGATCGCCGTTGCACTCCAATCCCTCGTAGCCGATGTCCTTCAGACTGCTACGATGCTCGTATTGTCTGAAACGGCAGAAACTTGTCCAACGACCGACAGTTTTGTCGAGGACTGGGGATCAGGGATCCCCGGTCCTTGCGTTTCTGCAGTTGCGGACATCCTCGCTTCGGTTCTTCGGGCTGCCGGGGCGTTGCCCGCCTGCGGCTCCCGGCACCGCATCTTAGCCGCTAGCTTCGCGCTTCAAAGATTCTGCCCTCATTTACTCCTCGCTCGTTGGGTTCGTCCCTTCCGTCTTCGCTTATTGGCTCCGCCGTTCATGCCTCACTCTGTCGCCAATCGGGTGCTATGCACCCTCAATACTGTTATCCGTAATGGATCTCGCCACTGCGTGGCTGCCTCGCAGTTCGATTCAGAGAGTCGGAGCGTATCGTCTCCGAAGTCAACTCCCTTGCTCCTCCGAAAGAATCTCATGCTCGGCTCTCGATCTACGCCCCTCTCAGCACTCGCAACTTGCTCGAAAGGTCTCGCATGCTATGCTCGCCCCTTGCTTTACCTGCGGCCGCTG
>Ga0115000_10004261_pt1 | contig 11753 bp, 7 predicted proteins | sample ArcticOcean_MG_C_6_FD_89690 | JGI IMG/M metagenome (GOLD analysis project Ga0115000, IMG submission 89690) | Marine microbial communities from western Arctic Ocean - ArcticOcean_MG_CB8_128 | ecosystem: Environmental > Aquatic > Marine > Oceanic | place: Arctic Ocean: Canada Basin | collected... | reverse complement strand
TCACTTCGTCGCGGGGCACCTTCACCATTTCGAGCCAAGCGCTTCTGCCCTCGTGCGTCTTATTCCACCACTCGCCCGTCGACGCCGAGTCGAGGGTTTTCCAATCGGGACCGAAATCCGCAGCAAACGTAGCAGCCGAGCACAGCAAAGCAATCAGGAGACGGATAGGAGTATTCAATTTCATACTTTGTAGATTTGAGTGGGCATTGATCGAAACCACCAGCATCTCGCGATCTCGAACGCCCTCCTTTGCATCGAAATAGATTCAGCATGTCAAAAGAGTTTAATGACATAATAGTTGGGGAAAACGCAGAACAATTACCCGCTTACCAATACTGATCGAAATCTTGATAAATATGATCGATTCCATCTGTCGCATGGTAGGGTTGCCTGTCCTTAGGCAACCGCATCGATTGATGAGACTACCACGACTACTTAGGGACAAATAGCCCGACCTGTTTTCGAGAACAGAAAAACAAAGCCACACACAATCTTGAAAACTCAAATCGAACATCGCGTCCGGAGGCCCCACCCACCTCAGTAAACTCTAGAAAGGTGGCGAGAGACATCTCGGCTCGCGTTTTTCCCTAGCAAGATCGATTAATGAAAACAGTCTTCAATCAGCCCTACGTTTCACCAACTCAAACATACGCTAAGAAACCGCTCAATACACACCTCGTGAATCGTATTACTACAGTCGTCCTCCTCGTCCATTTTCTCTTCCTTAACCTCGGGGCCCAAAACGAGCTCAGCCACGAAGCCCTCTTCGCCCCAAATAAAACATTCTCCTACTTCGAGAATTGCCCATTGCCGACGGGTACCTCCGAAAAGATCTTCGATATCGAAACTGCACGCTTCCTCGCCCAAGCGAGCCTTCTATCCTATGTAAAAGAAGCCAAGTTTATCAAAGCCGAGTTCATCGAATCCGGCTTCAGCGACATTCGCTTCTTCGACAACGAAGGGACTTTCGCCTTCATCGCTGTCCGAGACGACGCCCTCGTACTCGTATTCCGAGGAACCGAATCCGGAGACCAACGCGACTACGTCACCGATGGTAAAATCATCCAAAACCGCTTCCTCGATTACGGCACCGCTCATCAAGGATTTATCCAAGCCCTCGACTGGATAGACGAAGACGTCGACGCCGCGATCAAGTTTCTCCTTGCCGAAAAACCACGTCAGCTCTGGATTAGCGGCCACAGCCTCGGCGGAGCTCTCGCGACGCTTTACGCCCTGAGACATCCCGAAGACGTAACAGCCGTTTACACCATGGGAGCTCCACGAATCGGTGGCGTGCGTTTCGCCGAAAACGCCGCCAAGACAATCACTCTGTATCGACTCGCCAACGACAACGACATCATTCCCCGACTACCCACTCCACCTTTCTACAAACACATCGGGAAAACCTATTTCATAACCTCATCGTTAGAATTGAAAATCGACCCACCCTTCGCCCAGAAATGGGAAAGCCGCCGAGCCGGCCATGCCAATCTCATCGAAACTCTATTCAAGCAGCACTGGCTCGAAGGCGACTTCCAAGCGATTCCCAGCGACTATATCGTAGACCATTCCCCTCGCCTCTACGCCGAGGCTCTCTCCGCGATCGTCTCAGTCGAAGCGGAATAAATCCGCCAATGAAGATACCTAATGATAACTGGAATTTTGAAAAGGAATACTTCAACTCTCTCAAGGGGTCTCAATCTCGTTAAACCTTTAGCAAGCTCGCCCATTGATCCCGCATACGTAAGCAAATTCCTAAACCTTCGCGGTTCACGAGTACCGTTTAGCATCTTTTTTAGGGATACAGCCGAAGGGATCGAACCTATCGAACACGTCTCTGTCGATTGTTAATCCGTTATCGAAAATGGGGAGGGATGCTTGTCCCTAGGCAACCGCATCGGTTAATGCGGCTTCCACGGTTGCTTGGGGACAAGGCTACGCCCTGCACGCAGGCAACCCTACCTCAAATAGACATCCCTGCTAAATTGACTTCCCAAATCCCGCTAAACTGGGCTAGTCTGCCTTCTTCGTACAACTCAACCTGTATTAATCATCCATGGCTAGTATTGCTCTCAAACCCGATCTTCAATTCGGCGTCGTGCCGACTCATATAAAATTCGTCGGAGGACTGGTTCCCGACGAGAATGGCAGACTCCCTCGTGGCGACGATGGAGGGCTTCTAACCCTCACCGAGCTCGTCCACCTTCGAGACATCTCGAAAGTCGCGACAAACTGCACGCAAGTCCCCCTCTTCCCTGGAGTACACACCGGTGACATGGACGACCTAATCAACGGCATCAAAACCCTCGGATTGAAGCCTCACATCATCATGATGGTAGCTGGCGGCAATCCAATGGACCCAGCCGACGAAGACACCGTAGCCCCTGCCCTCATCGAAGGCCTGAAGGTAGCCCAGCAACATGGCGTCGAGCACGTCTCTTCCACATCCTTCGAAGAATGGATGAAACCCGGCTCTCAAACGCTAACCGGTGATGCCTTCGACGCAGCTGTAGCCCAGCTCGTCAAGCTCCACACCCGTATCGTTCGCGAGGCGGATGCTGTCGGAAGCTGCATAAAGGCATGGCATTTCGAATTCCTGCGCGGCATCGAATTCCAAACCTTCACGGATGTCGCCAAAGCCTGGTCCTTCGTCAAAGCAGCCAATGAAGCCCTCGGCAGCTCCTTTTTCAAAGTTCTCGTCGACGCCGCCCACTGCGGAGACTCGGATCTCAGCATGGAAGAAAACGCCGCGGTCATTCGAGAAATGGGTGAATCCGACGGATTCAGCATGTTCCACGCCTCCGCCCCAACCACTCGCGGCTGCCTTTCAACAGACGACGGATGGATCGGCAACCTTCTCACCGCCTGCGCCGAAACCGGAAAACTCGAAATCGTTTTCGTCGAGCTATTCCATCACGAAGACCCCGCTCTCGAGGGGCTCCGCGAAGCCGATCCTCGCCACGGAATCGACACCACAGACGGACGCACCTATTCAGAAACCGTCTGCGACGGCCTCGCAGACACAGCCCACCGACTCAACAACCTAGTCGCCCGAGGCATTCTGCCTATTCAATAACTCATCATAATTTCCCGCCTGCATGCCACCCCACTTGCAGGCACCCTTCAACCTTCACCCTTAGCTAGTCACCCTTATGAAACTCATCACCCCGCTCGTCTTTCTCGCATTTACCGCAACTGCTTTTCCCGCCGACTGGCCCCAATGGCGCGGTCCAGATGGCAATGGTATCAGCTCCGCCGAAGATCTTCCCGTCGCGTGGAGCGACGATAACAACATCGCTTGGAAAACCGCCCTACCCGCATGGAGCGGAGCCACTCCAATCGTAGTCGGCGGACGCGTCTTCGTAATGTCGCCCTCCCCGCAACCCAAGATCGAAGAACCAGAACCCGTACCCCAACCCGCCGCCAACGGCCAACGCCGGAACCGAGGAAACCCACCCCAACGCCGCGGCCCTCAAGCCGCAGTGAGCGGACCCGGCGGTGACGAACTGCTTTTGATCTGCCTATCCCGCACCAACGGATCCGAACTCTGGCGAACTCAAATAGACACCGGCAATGAGTTGAAACGTAAGCAAAACAACAGCTCCCCCTCTCCCGTCAGCGACGGCAAGCTCGTCTGGGCGACTACCGGCAACGGCATCGTAAGCGCATTCTCGATGTACGGAAAGCCCATCTGGAAAATAGATCTCCAAGAAAAATACGGATCATTCGGACTCAACTGGGGCTACGCATCATCCCCGCTTCTCTACAACGGCAAACTCATTATCGAAGTCGTCCACGGCCAAAACACCGAAGACCCGGCCTACCTCGTCGCCCTCGACGGAGCCACCGGCAGAGAATTCTGGAAAGTTGAACGCCCCACCGACGCGCCCCACGAATCCAAGGACGCCTACACGACCCCCATTCCCGTCAAGGTCGGCAACAAGACCCAAATCGTCGTATCCGGTGGGGCCTACGTAACCAGCCACAATCCAGACACCGGAAAAGAGATCTGGCGATCCGGCGGGCTGAACCCGGAAAATTCCCGAAACTACCGCATCATCGCCTCGCCTGTGGCCGCCAATGGCATCGTCTATGCCCCATCTCGCAAGACGCCCCTACTCGCCATCAAAGCGAACGGCAAAGGCGACGTCACCAAAAGCCACCTCGCCTGGAAGATGGAGGACAAAAGCGGACCCGACGTCCCCACCCCGATTTCCGACGGCACTTATTTCTATATCCTGAACGACTTCGGCCAAATCTCCTGCTTCGACGCCAAAAGCGGCGACCCCATCTGGGGACCCGAAGAAACCGGCATCGGCCGCGTCAGCAGCTCGCCCATTCTAGCCGACGGCAAACTCTATCTCGTTAGCGAAACCGCCGACGTCGCCGTCGTGCAAGCCGGCCCCACATTCAAGCTCCTGGCCACGAACTCGCTCGACAACACCTACACGCTTTCCTCGCCAGCCGCCGCCGGCAACCAACTCTTCATCCGCACTGCCGAGCACATCTACTGCCTCAGCAAAGGATAAGCCTACGAATCATTCCGTAGCTCAACCTAGAACTGTGTATCCAAACGCTTGCTACGGCTCTAGCCCATCTGAGGAGAAAGTGACTGGCACCAATAAATCTATTCAGATGAAATAACACGAATCGATTAGTTGAGAATATCGCGCACCATTTCCGATTCGGGGCCCCAAGATAATTCGAGTGAGTTCAATTGTGAGTCAGAGCTTCGTGATTCCCAAAATGACCCTGAGCAGCAAGGGTTTGCTGAATCATGTGGAAGGTTCGATTCCTTTCGCCTTTTCCGGGATTGATTAGACTTCCTACGACGTTTTTATACCAAGAGCGGTCATAAACTAAACAAACGCGGCACTTCGCGAGCGAAGGCCCTACATCGCAAGTTATTGTAGGGCCGGCGCTTGCGCCGTGCCGCGTAGGAAGTCTCAAAATTTGGAATGTTTAATTTATGACCGAGCTTAGTATACTACAGCAAGAATTCGAGATTTCTATAGTTCCCAGACATAGATTTAGTAAGTCGCATTTCTCACCGACGTTGACGGAGGCAGATCACCCTCCATGGTTGACCGGGACAGTGCTCGGCGGCGGGCATGGCGTCGAGATGATCGGACGAATAATGATACTTTTACGCGATAAGACAACTTCCCTCTAGCAATCGATTACCTCGTGGCCGTTGGATATTTCCGAATCGGAACTCCTGCCAAGGTGATCAGCCTGCGGAAATACTCGAAACTAGCGTAGTTCATCCACAAGAAGCTGATTAAATCGTAATTTTCTAAAAAGTTGGCCCAACGCCTGCTACTGGTTGGCTTGTGGAGTTCTATATAAAAAATGGCTCGGAGTTTACACCGAGCCACCATTGGCAAATACTTGCTCAGGCCCAAAACCGAGCGCTTGATTCCTCTCCTTAGAACCGTGTATCCAAACGGATCCCGAAAGTCTCTGGATCGCCTGGCGTTGCAGCGAAAATCTGCGGATTGATGAAGGTATAGTATCTCTCATCGCCTAGGTTCTTGCCGAATACGACCACGGAGTATTTATCGGTGCGGTAACCCACTTGGACATCGTACACTTCGTAGCTGCCTTGGCGGAACATCGCAGAATTTGACTCATCGAAGAATGTCTCTCCAATGCTACGGAACGTTCCTTGAAGAAAGACTCCATTGTCGAAGCGGTAACGAGCGGATCCACGAACCGTGTATTCCGGAGTGAATGGAACTTCGAGACCGTTCAACACAGCGTTCGTGAACGGATCGACATGTTTATCAAAGGTCACGTCGTTCGTACCGATTCCTGCTTCTAGCTCGAATTGCGGCATCGGCTTCCAAACCATTTCCGCTTCCAAGCCCGAAGAGGATACTTCGTCAGCGTTGATCACGATGTAGTCAGTCGCCTGTGGCACCGAACGCTCGAGCTGATAGTCATCTATGCTAATATCGAATGCCGTTACGCGAGCGCTGAAAACATCGTCTGTCGTCGCGTATTCAAATCCCAATTCATTCGACCGAGCTGATTCGTCTTCGAAAGCCGCTAGTCCCAGAATATCAGTGAACGCGCTGTAACCCTTTGGCTTAATGCTCAAGGAAGTGCGACCGAAGAACGAAAACTGATCGCTCATCTGATACCGAAATCCCGCATCGGGAGAAAAATAAGTCGCATCCCGGTTCGCCACGATTGGCGCAGCCCCAACAGGAGATACCTTCAAACGATCAATCGATGTGTCCGTGCTCTGAATACGCAATCCCGCATCAATGGAGAAAACTTCGCTCGCCTTAAACACGATATGCCCAAAAGCAGCGATTTGAGATTCTTCTACCTCGAAAGTCGTTTGCTCCGTAAATACTGGAAAATATGGCGGCGCAGGAAAAACGCGGGTCGAGTCGCCAGTCGTTTCCTTTTCCTGAAAGAAGAGACCCGCTCGCCACTCGATCGAGTTATCCGCGTCCGTCGATTCGAAACGGAATTCCTGCGTCAGCAATTCCTGATCCTGGAAAATATTCGAAGTCGAAAGAGGAGATGGACTCAAATCCAAATCGACAGTCGATGGATCCAGTTCCCAGTTTTGCAATGCCGTGATCGATTTGAATTGCCCCCAGCTGAACTGGCGATCCATGTGAAAGGAAACTTGGTTACGCTCCATCTGAGTTTCTCCCTCCAGATCGGACCCAACCATAAAAGGGTCCGGGCTGAACAAAGACGAAAGACGTTGGCTTCCATCATCGATAGACTCAGTCACAAGCTTCAAACGAGCATCCCACGAATTGCCTGGCTTAAAAAACAAGCTCCACTGCGCTCCTTGAGCTTCGCGCGTATCGGTGTCGCGTCCCAAAGTCGCGTTATACATGTAGCCGCCACGTTCGTTGTGGAAAACAGTCAGACTGTGCGAAACGCCCGAATCAGCCAACGGACCCGAAACGTTCGCTCGGAAAGCTCTCTTATCGAACGATCCCACTTCAGCCGACAACTCAATCCGCTGCTCCTGACCTGGTTCCTGGCTTTGAATTTCAATCACGCCTGCAGGACCGTTTCGTCCGAAAAAAGAACCCATTCCGCCGCGATGCACTGTTAGGGCATTGCCCGAAAGCAGTTCGGAAGAATACGTGAAAACATCGCCAGATGGCACGTCATCGACATACAATGCCACTCCAGCTGGGCTGAAAAAGAGGGTGTTGCCCATTCCACGCATGGTGATCGTATCGCCAAACCCGCGGGTTTCGCTCGAACTTACGAAGAGATTCGGCACCAAAGCCGAAGTCTCTTGCACCGATCCCATCTGGTACAAATCCACTGCTCCCGTCGTGAACGAACTCGTAGGAGCTCCGCTATCCTCCAAGGCATCGCCCGCAAGCACACGAATCGGTGACAGCTCGTAAGCGCCTCCCGAATTCCCCTGAGTAAAACCAACAACCCCTGAAAACAGGGCCAATCCAACAACAACTGACTTTTTCATATCTAGAATAATGCGTAGTTCGCACCTAAAAAGACGTTATTCTCCATCGCGCCAATGAAATTGGATAAGAAAACCCTATTTTTTCGGAACAACTGCCGCTTCAACAAGCACTTTGACAACAAGCCTTGTCCGAAACTCGCTTGATCCAGGTAATTAAAATCAACCGACTGCCCTTATGAAAATATCACGCCTACAACGCTTTTTTATTTCCCTCATCCCTTTCACTGCTCTCTTCACATATGCGGACATTCCCGCCTGGCGCGTAGGACACAACGGCATTTACGAAAATGCCTCCGACTCGCCAGTGGATTGGCAGAAGGATCTCCTTTTCGAGATACCCCTAGACGACACCAGTAACGGTACGCCCATTTTAGTCGACGGGAAGCTCTTCTACACCGCCGAACCCGATCAGCTCATTTGCGCGGATAGTCGCACTGGCAAGACGCTCTGGTCCCGTCCGAACAACCTTTTAGAAATCAGCAATCTCGGTCCAGAGAAACTCCAAAGCATCGCCGCCCACCAGGAACGCATCAACTCGCAGGGGAAAGCCCAGAAACGCCTGAAGTCCGATACTAAACGATTGGAAAGAGCGCTCGAAAAAAAACCTGACAACGCCGCCACGAAAGCAGCGCTCAAGAAGAAGCAGGACGAACTCGCCGCCATTAACAAAGAGCTCAAGAAACTTCGGAGCGACAAAACATTCAGCAGATTCGTCAAACCGACCACCCACAACACCAACGGATACAGCTCCTACTCGCCGGTCTCCGATGGGAAGCGCGTCTACGTCGCCAATGGCCTCGGCGTCGTCGTCGCCTACGACCTCAAGGGCGATCGCCTCTGGTCCGAATTTATCGAACACCCCGACCATGGCTGGGGCGGAGCGACCATGCCGCAGCTCGTCGACGGAAAACTAATCATTCGCTTCGACGATTATTGGGCGCTCGATCCCAAAACCGGCAAGAAACTCTGGAACACGCCCTCCGAAGTCATTTTCGGAACCCCCACTCCCTTTCAAGTCGAAGGCCAAACCTTCCTCTTCACCTCGCGCGGCGAAGTCTTGCGAGCCAGCGATGGCAAGCGTGTCCACGAAGGTCTCGTATTTCTCCACGAGTCTCGCCACTGGTCGATCTTCAATACGCCCACTTTGGTTGGCGAAACGCTTTATACCGTTAGCGGCGCCGAAGGGGACAACGGAGATGCCTACGCCTTCCGAATCCCCAAGGACTTAATAACCTTGCTGAAGAAAGGCCTCGAGCTCGTCTGGCATACGGAAGTGAAGAAGAATCGCTACTACTCCTCGGTCCTCGTGCTCGAAGGACTCGCCTATATCGTTACCCGCGACAACGAACTCACCGTCCTCCAAGCCGCTAACGGCGAAATCGTTTATACCGAAAAGATCAGTGGAGTGCGCGGCACCGCTTACCCAAGCATGGTCGCAGCCGACAACAAGATCTATCTCGGCGTAGACGATGGGACGCTCGTAGTGCTCGAGCCAGGACGCGAATACAAAGAACTCGCCCGTAACAAATTCGGGACCTTCCGCAGCACGCCCATTTTCGAGGACGGCGTCGCCTACCTTCGTACCTACGAGAGCCTTAAAGCCGCCGGCAGCCTGTAATGGGCCAGGAAGCAAAGAGGAATCAATCAACCCGTAGGAGCGGGTTTATCCCGCGATTTTTCTATCCACCCAATTCCCGCACTATCGCGGGATCAACCCGCTCCTACAACACCTTACCCTGATTTTTTCCAATAGCGAAATTCGCGCATACTTCCACCACGTAAATGAATTTCAAATACGCCATCGTCATATCCGCAGTCCTCGCTTCTCAAGTTGCGATCGCCAACGATTGGCCACGATTCCTCGGCCCGAACGGAAATGGGATCATCGAGAATGATTCCCAATTACGGCTCGACTGGAAGGCCAATCCTCCGAAGAGCAAGTGGACTCATCAGGTCGGAAAAGGCTGCTCCTCCTTCGCAATCTCCGAAGGCAAAATTCTCACGCTCGGCAACCAAGACGGACAAGACACTCTCTGGTGTCTAGACGCTCTTAGCGGCGAGCTCATTTGGAAATACAGCTACGACGAACTGCTTGCTGCGAAATACTATAGCGGGGGCACCTCCTCCACTCCAACGATCGATGGCAAACGCGTTTACTCGGTAAGCAAAAGCGGAAAGCTGTTTTGCCTGGACCTCGATTCCGGAAAGATTCTCTGGCAAAAAGACTACATTCGCGACTTCCGCGGACGCAAAGGCGGTTGGGGATGGGCAGCGTCGCCGGTCGTATCCGGCGATCTGCTTTTCATCGACCCCGGCGCCAAAGACGGCGCCCTTGCCGCGCTCGATAAACGAACCGGCACATTAGCATGGAATGCAGGCAACGATGAACCCGGCTACGCCACTCCTGTTTTCTTCGAGCGCGAAGGACGCAAAGCGATTGCCCTCTTTCACAAAAAGGCGCTCGTCGGCTACGACCTAGAACAACCTGGCGATACCTTATTTCGATTTTCTTGGAGAACCTCCTACGGAGCAAATGCATCCAATCCGCATTACGACAACGGCAAGTTCTACATCAGCTCTGGATACGGTTCCGGTTACGCCGTCATCGACATCAATCGTGACGCACCCGAAATCCTCCATCGCGATCGCCAACTAATACTGAAAGTGCAGACCAGCCTGAAAATCGACGATCGGATCATCGCCCACTACGGCGGCGACGGAAAACCAGGCGAGCTAACAGCATTAGACTTCGAAACTGGCGACATTCTCTGGAAAGCCAAAATGCCAGGCGACCTCGGCAACCTTATCGCAATTGACGACAACCTGATCGTTCTCGCCGATTCGGGACATATAATTCTCGGCAAAGATGCCGGAAACCAATTCCAGGAACTCAGTCGCCACAAGGTTCTTTCGGGGACCAGCTGGGCTCCCCCCGCATACGCAAGTGGCCATCTCTACATTCGCAACAACCTAGGCAAAATGGTTTGCCTGGACGTATCGAAATAGGGACCGATCACTATTTAAACGAGCCGAAGATCGAGCCCGGAGGTCTCGACCCACCTCATCGAATAAAAAAGTGGCGCGAGACGTCCCGGCTCGCGCTCCCCTATCTCAAAATGCGCGTGACCGAATTCACCGTCGATACTGACGACGAAGACCTGCAAGCCGACTACACTAGCGACTTCTACACGATGCTATTTAGCCACCCGGAAGTCGTCGGCGTACAATTCTGGGCCAAGACGATCGATGACAATAAAGGTCTATACGCCTACGACTGGCGCGAGAAGCCAAGCGCTCTCGATTACAAGGACCTTTCCCAGGAAATCACGCTCACCCAAATGAGGTCTCAAGAGTTTCATTATCGAAAAACACTTGAGAATCTCTTCGTCCGTTTTCGCTTCGCAACATTTAATGACTTGTTTATCTCCATCAATTCCGCCGCCTCAACGCGTCGAATAATAAAACCAAATCTGATTCTTAATCCACTCAGCATCCTGCTCGCTCACATACTCGGCCCGAACGTCCACCGAAACATCCCAGGCTCGCGGAAGCTCGCGGAAACCATTTCTTCTCGGATCCTTACCCGTTAAATAAGCATACAACATGCACCCGCTTGCGTACCGAGCCAGCGCCGCCCCATGCCCCGGATTCGCATACCACGTTTCCAAATCAAATCTATTCAAAGCATCCAACCAAAGGAAACTCGCCGGAACCAGCATCACGTCGTGACGCTTCCCCCCAATTTCCATCGACTCCAAATCCCTCTGCATACGCCCGTAAAGTTGCGCCAAGGGTAGTTTCCAATCACGCAATTCGTGAAACCCAGGATGCATATACAGCACAGTCTCCGCCCCAGATCCAACGATCGTTCGATGAAGCTTTTCCAGTGCCTCCAAGTTCTCCTCGTACGGTAGCGAATCACCCCGATCGAGCTCAGCGTCCCTCTCAACCCAATCAGGAACCAAATACCCCGGACGCCTCGCTTCCAAAATCACGTAATCGAAATCGCCCGATCGGATCAACGAATGAATGGCCTCTTTCGCCGCGACCTCAGGAAGGTTTAGAGGAATACGCCCCAATTCTAAAAATTCGATGCCGTGCGCATTCTCTGGCTGCCTCCATTGGCTAAACGCCTGATAATCCAAGCCGTCAGCCGCGCAAAACCCCTCGAACGTCTGAAAAACGCCCCCGTCATAATAAAACACGCTATTCCCCAAAAAAAGCACCCGATTGGAAGCGCCTTCCGCTGGGCCAGCCAAGCCCAATCCAGAGTATAAAATCC
>Ga0115000_10004259_pt1 | contig 11759 bp, 10 predicted proteins | sample ArcticOcean_MG_C_6_FD_89690 | JGI IMG/M metagenome (GOLD analysis project Ga0115000, IMG submission 89690) | Marine microbial communities from western Arctic Ocean - ArcticOcean_MG_CB8_128 | ecosystem: Environmental > Aquatic > Marine > Oceanic | place: Arctic Ocean: Canada Basin | collected... | reverse complement strand
TTTTTATTGATTATAGCAAGTATAAATAAATGCAGGAATATAATTTTTAAGTGTGAATTTGACATCAATTTGGTTAAAATATTTTTTTAGTCTTTTATCCATCATTTTAGAATGTTGTAGCTGAACAAATTTTTTATTTTTACCTAATATCTCTGAAGAAGTTAATAATATATTATTTGTTGTTTTTTTTGGTAAAGTAACCAAGGGAATAGAAGAAATGATATAATCTATTTTTGTTATTCCAAGTTTATTTAAATGAAATCTCATATTTTCAGCAGAGTCATTAATTACAGTTATTTCCCCATCAAATTTTTGTTTTAATTCTTTCTGGAAAGATTCATTTGTTTCAAAACAAATAAGTCTTGAATGAGTAGTCATTTTTTTTAAAATTTGGTTAGTAATTACACCAGTTCCAGGACCCAATTCTAATATTAAATTATCTCTTTTAAAATTGATGGATTCAATCATTTTAGATACAACAAATTTTGAGCTGGGTAGCACTGCCCCAACTTCTTTGATACTTTTTAATGATTCTTTGATAAATCGTATGTTTTTCATATCTATTTTAGTATTTAATTTAAATTAAATATGTGAATAAAATCATCAATATTGATCCTGAAGAGTATAAAATAATATTTTCCGCATTAGTAGTTTGGATAATTACATACATGTTTTCAACTTATCTTAGTTATGTACAATTAGTAAACGTAATTTTAAACTAACAGCATCCTGCTGTGGGAGCAGGTGGATAGCAGGTTCGAATCCTGCACTTCGAATTAAGATTAGAAAGCTTCTTTTATAGAGACTTTTTTCTTTTGTAGATTAATAGCATGAAAAACTTACCATATATATATGATGTAATATTTGTATTAGCAGTAAATGACATTTAAAAATCTAAAATTAATTCCCTCTATACTTAGAGTATTGAAAGAAGAAAACTATAAGGATCCTACTCCTATACAATCTAAGTCTATTCCTTTTATTTTGAATGGAAAAGATGTTTTAGGAAGTGCTCAAACGGGAACAGGTAAAACAGCAGCTTTTGCAATACCCATCATCCAGAATATATCAAATTGTAAAAAAGAATCAATAGGTAAACCAAAAATATTATCACTAGTAATAACTCCAACTCGTGAGCTTGCAATACAAATTGGAGAAAGTTTTAAAATATATGGTAAATATACTAACGTTAATAACACTGTAATTTTTGGTGGAGTTAAACAAAGATCTCAAACTAATATATTGGATCGTGGTGTAGATATTTTAGTAGCTACTCCTGGACGACTATTAGATTTAATGGAACAAGGATATATATCCTTGCAAGATATTAGATATTTTGTTCTAGATGAAGCTGATAGAATGCTTGACATGGGTTTTATTAATGATATTAAAAAAATCTTAGCCAAACTCCCTAGAAATAGACAATCATTGTTTTTTTCTGCAACTTTACCAAAAAATATTTTAGATCTATCACAAAAAATATTAATAAGACCAAAAAAAGTGGAAATTAATCCGGATTCTTCAACAGCAGAAACAATTCAACAATATTTGTATAAAACTAATAAAAAGAGTAAGGGTGATTTATTATTACATATCCTTAAAGATCCTAAACTCCACCAAGTATTAATATTTTCAAGGACTACACATGGGGCAGATCGTATAGCACGCAAGCTCTTAAAGAAAAATATTTCAAGTGCTGCTATACACGGTAAGAAGTCACAAAATCAACGTCAGGAAGTACTAAAGAAATTTAAAAACTGTTCTATTCGGGTATTAATTGCTACTGATATTGCAGCTAGAGGTATAGACATTGATAAACTTCGCTATGTTATTAATTATGACATTCCCAATGAATCTGAAACTTATGTTCATAGGATAGGACGTTGTGGACGTGCGGGAGAAGATGGTATTGCCATTTCAATTAGCGAACCAGAAGAAATGGAGTATATTAGGGATATTGAAAAACTCATTAAGAAAAAGATTGAAATAGTAAACAATAATCCATTTCCTCAAACTGATAAGCCTATGACTATTTCAGAAAAGAAAGAATCAGAAAAACAAAAGCAGAAGATTAAGCAAGATTTTTTTGCCAATAGAAATAAAAAAAAACATTCAAGAAAAGGAAAGACTCAAAAAACAAGGATCTAATTTTGTATATTGATTTATGAATATATTTAAAAAGATAATTGTAATAATAAGTATATTGGGATTTTTATTGCCCTGTGAAGGTGATGCTAACCTTGATGGCTCAACTAATGTTGCTGACGTAGTGACTATTGTTCAATCAGTAATTAATAACTCAGAATTGACTAATGAGTCATTTGATAATTCGGATGTTAACAATGATGATGTTATAGATATACTCGATATAGTTTTAGTTGTAGATATAATACTAATAGGAAATTTGGAATGTAATGACTCTCGTCTAGATTTAAGCCTTGAGTGGGAATTTGCAGAAGATTTATCTTACTTTGATTCCGAACAGCTTAATAATACAATAGATCAAATGTCTAATCTTTCCTATTTAGAAGGTATCATTGTTGTTCACAATGGAAAAATAGTCTCTGAGAGTTATTACAACGGCAGCTCATTCAATCAAACTTTTAACATATGGTCAGTAACAAAGAGTTTTACCTCTACACTTATTGGCCAGGCTATTGATCAGGGGTATATTGATAATCAATATCTAACGCTTAACAATCTACTCCCGATGTCTACCCAACCCTACCTATCTCAAATATCATTGCATAATTTATTATCTATGTCATCTGGATATGTTGATGGTTTCGGATACCCTTATTGGGTGAACTCAACAACTACCCAGCTTGAATGGATGCCGTATACTTTTCCAGGATTCTTTTCTTATAATAATAGTGCCTGTCATTTAAATTCTCATGTGCTTTTTCATATGACAGGGATGACTCCAAACGAATTTGCAAGTATAAATTTATTCCCCTATTTAGGGATTGAGAATCCTCAGTGGTTAGATGGTTACTTAAATATCAATGATGCCTCTACAAGTTTAGAGTTGCGATTACGAGATATGATAAAATTAGGGCAATTATATCTACAGGATGGATGGTCAGGTGAAGAACAAATTCTCTCATCTGAATGGGTTAATGAAGCAACTTCACTTCATATGGAAACTATGTCAGCAATTCCTGGCTATGGATATTTGTGGTGGCTACCTCCAGAAGATTGGAATCAATCAGAAGGGTATATTGCAATTGGATATGGAGGTCAATATATAGCTGTTTATCCTGAAAGAGGGCTAGTTATTGGAGCTCATTCGACCATCAACAGCAATCAAGCTTATGAATTGCAATTATTTAATTATATTCATAATGAAATAGCACCTATTTTTGACAATGAATAACTAATTTGAGAGCAGGGGGTAGCAGGTTCGAATCCTGCATCTCGACATAAGATTGAAAAGCCTCTTTTATAGAGGCTTTGTTATTTTGTAGATTAAGAATGTGAAAAATAAAATAATAGCAATACTCTTAATGTTGACTTCTTTCCTATGGTCAGAATATAATATAGAAAATGCATATCCTAATTTAAATTTTGATAATCCTGTTGGAATTTATCACTCAGGTGATAATACTAATCGTATATTTATTTTAGAACAGGAGGGCATTATTAAAGTTTTTAATAATGATGCCTCAGCAACAAATGTAGAAATATTTTTAGATATTACATCAATAGTAGATCAAGATGGAGGATATACTGAAGAAGGTTTGCTGGGACTTGCTTTTCACCCCAATTACAATGAAAATGGCTATTTTTTTGTTAATTATACATCCCATAATCCTAGAAGAAATGTAATTGCAAGATACAATGTAAGTGCTAATAATCCTAACCAAGCAGATGAAGAATCTTCCTTTATTATTTTAGAAGTGAATCAACCATATACAAATCATAACGGAGGTCAATTGAGTTTTGGTCCAGATGCTTATCTATATATAATTTTTGGTGATGGAGGTTCTGCTGGTGATCCTCATAATAATGGGCAAAATCTTACTACTTTATTAGGCTCATTGATTCGTATTGATGTTGACAATCCTACAGGTGAGTTGAATTATGGGATACCACCTGATAACCCTTTTATAGCTCCACTAGCTGCAAGAGATGAAATTTATGCGTATGGTTTACGAAATATGTGGAGATTTAGTTGGGATTTTGAAACTGGATTATTATGGGGAGCAGATGTTGGTCAAAATGCTTATGAAGAAATAGATATTATTTATAGTGGTTTAAATTATGGCTGGAATACTATGGAGGGAAATCACTGCTTTCCCATAGGTTCTGATTGTAATACCGAGGGATTAGAGCTTCCCATATGGGAATATGAACTATATGTGAATGATGTTTGTTCTATAACAGGAGGATATGTCTATAGAGGCAATGATTTAAATAATCTTATTGGAAAATATATTTATGGAGATTGGTGCACAGGTGATATATGGGCATTAACATATGAAAGTGATAATAATATAATTAATCAACATCTTTTAACAACAGGAATTAATATTACAACTTTTGGTTTAGATCAATTTAATGAATTGTTATTTTGTGGAGGTAATCAAATATTTAAAATTACATCTGACTTCGGGGATTTGAATGATGATAGTACTATAAATGTACTCGATATTATTATTTTAGTTAATCATATATTAAATCCTGCAACCATTGAATTAGATGGTTCTGATATTAATGATGATGGAGAAGTAAATATTCTAGATATTGTTCATCTTGTAAGTATAATTTTAAACTAACTGCCTCTGCTTTGGGAAAGGGGTCGCAGGTTTGAATCCTGACACCTCGATAATAAATTAGAAAGCCTCTTTTATAGAGGTTTTTTTGTTTTGTATATTCTTACATGCATAAATTATTTTTTATAGTATTAATGATTTCTTCAGTTTTCTCTAATGATTATATTTTTTCTGATAACATTAGAGTTACAGAATCTATAAATGATCAAAAATTTCCAGAAATTGCAGTTGATGAAAATACTATACATCTAACCTGGGTTAGTATTGTGGGAAATAATAAAAATATAATGTATTCAAAATCAGAAGACTACGGAGAGGTATTTTCAACCCCTTTCCAAATTAATTATTTAAATAATAATATCATTGCGTATAGTCAAAGTGGACCAAAAATAAGTATATATGATAATAATGTCTATATCTCATATGCTGATGATAGAAACGGATCTACTTCAGTATATTTAAATGTATCTAATGATTATGGAGAAACATGGCAAGAAGATTTTTTAATTTCAGATACTCCCTATTTAAATATGTATCAGGATTTAAAAGTCGATAATCAAGGCAATCTACATTTGGTATATTATAATTATGCAGCTAATTATCATTTAGATGATGTCAGATATAGATTTTCTGAATCAGAGGATGTTGAGTTTAACTCTAGTATCATATTAGGAGTTGTAACTGATAATATGGAGCCTTGTGATTGTTGCCAACCTGATTTAGAAATAGATAATAATGGAGATGTGTATGTTGCGTATAGAAATAATGAACAAAATATCAGAGATTCATATATTGCTGTAAAAAGATATGGGAATCAGGATTTTACTGAATATTTTCAAGCTTCAAATCTTCAGGATTTTATAAATTTTTGTCCTTCTTCAGGGCCCTCATTAGATATTGAAGATGGTGAAATTGCAATTGCTTTCACATCATATAATAATCAGAATGTGTATTCGAGTATATCTGATACAGAAAATATGAATTTTTTAAATTATGCTACTGCAAATCCTGGTACAAGCTCATTTCAAAACTATCCATATATTTTACTAGATAATGATTTACATATTGTATGGGTAGATCTTGATGGATATGATATTTTTTATGGTATGATAGATTCATCTGCAGATGGAATGATTAATATTCAAAAAATTAATAATGATGATTCAAACTTGATGCAAAAAGATCCAATTATTTATCAGACTAATGATATGCTTTATTCATTTTGGTCGGATCAAAGGCAGGGCAACTATGAAATATATTTTTCTAAAGGAATTAATGAGTTTATAATATCAGGAGATGTGAATCAGGATGGTATTATTGATATATTAGATATTATTTTAATAATTAATTTTATATTAGGACAAGAGAGTCCCGATAGTACAGCTGGAATAGCCTCTGATTTAAATTCTGATGGAACAATTAATATTCAAGATGTAATATTAATAATTAATTTAATTTTAAACTAATAGCACTCTGCATTGAAAACAGGTGGCTGCAGGTTTGAATCGCCACCATGAGATAATTAGAAAGCCTCTTTTGTAGATTTTTTGTTTTAATCGGAAGACTTGGAGATAGAATTCTTTCATATCTACACCAAAACCTCTTTTAGGGAGACTAACTATATACACAGAGTAACATTTTATGATAATTTTTGTAAGTTTGCATATCTAATTAAGGATATTAAATGAAAGATTTGAAAAATAAGAAAGTTTTGATAACTGGCGGAGCCAGAGGTATAGGAAAACAAATAGCACTTGAATTTGCTAGGCAGGGAGCAGATATCATTATATGTGATTCAGACAAATCTTTTTTTAATAAAACTGAGTTCAAGAAAAATAGAAAAGAAATTGAGGATATTGGAGCTTCTTGTTATGGGTTTTATCTGGATGTAACTAAATATGAAGATATCATACGAGAAAGAAGGTCTATATTAGACTTGGTAGGAAAGATAGATGTTTTAGTGAATAATGCTGGCGTAGTTTTTGGTGGAAATTTTTTAGAAGTTCCAATTGTAAAACATCGATTAACATATGATGTGAATACCTATGGAATTATCAATATGCTTCATGTGTTTTTACAAGACCTTATAGATCAGCCTACTGCTCATATTGTAAACATCTCTAGTGCTTCAGGATTTGTCCCATTACCAGGAGGTTCCACATATGCTTCTAGTAAAGCCGCAGTTACCAGCTTATCGGAATCATTGAATATTGAATTAAAAAGAGATGGCAATCAGCATGTAGGAATGACGATTGTTTGTCCCGGATATGTTCAAACAGGGATGTTTGATGGAGTAAAAGGACCAATTTTAGTCCCTATATTAACTCCAGAAAAATTGGCAAAAAAAATAGTAAAAGCAGTTCAGAAAAATAAACGATTTGTTTTAGAACCCACTTTTATAAAGTTTCTCCCTTTTATCAAAGGTGTATTTCCGCAGTTTGTTTTAGATCTTTTTTGTCATGCCATGGGAGTTAATAGAAGTATGGATTTATGGAAAGGACATTCTAGAAGTTAGGTTATAACACTACTCCTAAACCATCCTGATTTGGGGGCAGTGAATAGCAGGTTCGAATCTTGCCACATCGACAACAAATTTAAAAGCCTCTTTTATAGAGGCTTTATTATTACAGAGAATATTTTTCGTAGATTTTAATCCTTCTAAATCAATGAGATTTTTTTTATAAAGCTCCATTTAGTGTGATGGAGTTTTTCATTTATTTAAATATATCCAATAATTATACCTTCTTTATGATTTTTTATATCATTAAGTTAATCGTGCAATTCGTGCAAATATTTTGTATGAAAAATATTAGAGTGTAAATATTGTTACAATTGTAATAGATCATTTAATTGGCGAAATAGGTGAATTAATAGCTGAGCTAAATTAAAGTTTTATTCAAAAAGATATGGGAATGAAAAATAAATACACAATTTTCAATATATGAAAGAAAATAATAAAAATCTTAAAATAGCTATCATAGGTACAGGGATATCTGGACTTACAAGTGCATATATACTTAGTAAAAGTCACGATATAACCGTATATGAAAAAAATGATTATATAGGTGGTCATACTCACACTCATAAAATCAAAGATAAAAATCAATCTTTAAATATTGATTCAGGCTTTATTGTTTACAATGAAAATACTTATCCAAATTTTATTAAACTGCTTGATATACTTAATGTTAAAAGGCAACATACCGATATGGGTTTTAGTGTAAAATCTTCAAAATCAGATTTTGAATATGCTGGCAACTCACTTAATTCTATTTTTTCAAAAAAAACTAATCTTTTTAATTTATCCTTTTTAAAAATGATTTATGATATACTTAGATTTAATAGATTATCAAACAAAGAAATAACCATTAATAATTATAATTTGACATTAAAAAAATATTTAAAAAATAATTATTTTTCTCAATACTTTATTAATAATTATATTATTCCAATGGGATCTGCTATATGGTCTACAAGCCCGAAATTAATGCTTGATATGCCAGCCCATTTTTTTATAAGATTTTTCAAGAATCATGGCTTGCTTCAAATTACAAATAGACCACAGTGGTGGGTTATTAAAGATGGATCAAAACAATATGTTAAAGAATTAGTTAAAAGCTTTAAAGATAATATAAAATTAAATACAAGAATTGAATCCATTAAACGCTTAAATAATAAAATTTATATTAGTGTTAATGGGAAAGATGAAATTTATGATAAAGTAATAATAGGTACACACAGTGACCAAGCTTTACAATTATTAGATAAGCCCACAAACGAAGAAAAGAATATACTAAATAATATAAAATATCAAAAAAATATAGCTTTAATACATACTGATCATACTATTCTTCCTAAACGCAAATTAGCGTGGTCAAGCTGGAACTATCTTATTAATGAAAATAAAAATGATTTAGTAACATTAACCTATAATATGAATATTCTTCAAAGCCTTAAATCTGATACTACTTTTTGTGTGACAATAAATAATACAAAAGATTTAAACAAGGGTAAGGTTATAAAGGAAATTATATATCACCATCCACTATTTACAACAACTAGTGTCAAAGCGCAAACTAGCAAAGATAATATTTGTGGTAAGAATAATACCTATTATTGCGGAGCTTATTGGGGATATGGATTTCATGAAGATGGAGTAAAAAGTGCTTTAGATGTATGTAAAAAGTTTGGTCTTGAGCTTTAATGCGAATTTCAAACCACATATATAAAGGGAATATTAGACATAGAAGATATACACCTTTTAGTAGAAAATTTCAATATTCAACTTTCATGACCTATTTTGATATAAATATGATTGAAACATTATTTAATAAATCTATCTTTTGGAATACTAACAAGAGAGCTGTTATATCATTTTATAGAGAAGATTATCATGGAGATAAAAATATTTCGTTAGATAAAGCCGTGAGAAATACTGTTTTGAAGAAAACAGGAAAATCTATTAGTGGACCTATTAGAATTTTAACTCATCTTAGATATTTTGGATATTGTTTTAATCCTGTTAGTTTCTATTATTGTTATGATAAAGAAGATTCTAATGTTGAGCTTATTATGGCCGAGGTTACTAATACACCTTGGAATGAACGCCATTGCTATTTTATTACGAATAAGAAACATAAAAACTTTAAACAAAATCTTAAAAAGAAATTACATGTTAGTCCATTTTGGGGTATGGACCATAATTATCAATGGTATTTTAGTGTACCAAGAGAATCATTAAATGTAAATATGATTAATTATAAAGATTCTAAAAAGGTTTTTGATGCGACTTTAACATTAACCGAAAAATCTGAATTAAATATTAACAATCTGTTACTTCATTCCTTACGATTTCCATTTATAACTTTAATAGTATTTCTAAGAATACATTTTCAGGCTATGAAACTATGGATAAAAGGAGCAACTTTTTTTGATCACCCAAAATATGAGGAAAATAATTAATGTCTAGAAAATTAACTGTAACAGGTATTGCTGACAATTTAAAGTCAAGTAAAAAACCTAAATTCTTAACCCCAATATTTAAAAAGTTGGTTGTAAAGAAATTCAAAAATTTAAAAAATGGATGCATTGATTTTACCGATTGTGAACAGTTAATTATGATAGGTAATAAACAAAGTAAGCTAAGAGTGAAATTAGAAGTCAAATCTCAGGAGTTTTATGTTCTTTTAGGTTCAGGAGGTCTAATGGGAGCTAGCGAAGCATATGCACTAGGTTTTTGGAAAGTAGATGATTTAGTTAAACTCATACAAATAATGGTAAGAAATAAGGATTTAATGAACAATCTAGATTCAGGCTTATCATCTTTAATAAAACCCCTTAATAAGTGGATTCATTATAGAAGACAAAACACTTTACTTGGAAGTAAAAAAAATATTTTAGCTCACTATGATTTAAGTAACGATTTTTATCAACTATGGCTTGATAATACGATGACTTACTCTTGTGGTATCTTTAAGGATGAAAATACAACACTGGAGGAAGCTTCTATTGAGAAACTTGATCAAATTTGTAAAAAATTAAATTTAAAAAGTACAGATTCAATACTAGAGATAGGTACAGGTTGGGGTAGCTTTGCAATTCATGCAGCAAAAAACTATGGCTGTAGCGTAACAACAACTACAATATCTGATGCGCAATATAAATTTGCAAAACAGCGTATTAAAGATGAAAATCTATCTAATAAAATCAATTTATTAAACAAAGATTATAGATATTTAGAAGGGAAATTTGATAAAATAGCTTCTATAGAAATGATTGAGGCAGTAGGTCATAAAAATGTACCAGAATACTTTAAAAAAGTATCGTCGCTATTAAATGAAGATGGTACATTTGTCATGCAGGGGATAACCTACAATGACCAAAATTTTGAAGTCTATAAAAACTCAGTCGATTTCATAAATAAATATATATTCCCAGGTTCATGCCTTATATCAATAAATCAAGTATCAGAAATAATTAAAATAAATACAGATATGATATTTAAAGATTTAGAAGATATAACAGAACATTATGCTACTACACTTAGAATTTGGCGTACAAATTTCTTTGATAAAATATCTGAAATCAGGGATTTAGGTTTTTCTCAAGAATTTATAAATCTTTGGGAGTTTTATTTTGTTTATTGCGAAGCAGGTTTTATCGAAAAAAATATTGGAGATTATCAATTTGTATTCTCTAAAAAGGAAGGATTAAAGTAATGATATTAAATAAATTAATTAAACTTGCTGAAAATGGGTCATTGCCTGACTTTATGATTGAATATGGTGTTAAGAGGCTCTGTAATGAAAGGCTTATATGGGCCAAAGATATTGGTACAGAAGCACTTCAAAAACATCATCAAGAATGGGTAGAGAAACTTAAAAATAGTCCAATTGCATTAGTCCCTGAAAAGGCAAATGAGCAACATTATGAAGTTCCACCATCTTTCTTTGAATTATCTCTGGGGAAACATCTGAAATATAGCTGCGGGTATTGGGATTATAAAACAAACAATCTTGATGATTCTGAAAGATTAATGCTTGAAAAAACAATAGAGAGAGCAGATATAAAAGATGGTATAAATATTTTAGAACTTGGCTGTGGATGGGGATCCTTAACTTTTTTAATGGCGAAAAAATTTGTTAATAGTAATATTACTGCAGTTAGTAATTCTAATGACCAACGAGAATATATTGAAAATAAATGTAAGTTAAATAATATAGAAAATATCAAAGTCATTACTTGCGATATGAACGATTTCCATATAGATGATAAATTTGATAGAGTTGTTTCGATAGAAATGTTTGAACATATGAGAAATTATAAACTGCTTCTAAATAAAATTGCAACATTCTTAAATCCAAGGGGTAAGCTATTTGTTCATATATTTACTCATAACACGATGGTATATCCGTACGAAGATAATGGACCAGGTGATTGGATGGCTAGAGAGTTTTTTAGTGGAGGACTTATGCCTTCTCATAA
>Ga0115000_10004257_pt1 | contig 11761 bp, 7 predicted proteins | sample ArcticOcean_MG_C_6_FD_89690 | JGI IMG/M metagenome (GOLD analysis project Ga0115000, IMG submission 89690) | Marine microbial communities from western Arctic Ocean - ArcticOcean_MG_CB8_128 | ecosystem: Environmental > Aquatic > Marine > Oceanic | place: Arctic Ocean: Canada Basin | collected... | reverse complement strand
TGATAAGAAAGTTTTTCTTGCGACACCAATAAAAGTAAATAAGAATTGGAGAAATGATGATCGTCAACTTAAAAAATTCGGATACGGATCATGATAAATATTGTAGCAATTGTTGGAAGACCAAATGTGGGTAAATCAACATTATTTAATAGATTAACAGAATCACGTCAGGCAATAACTGATGAGGTAAGTGGTGTGACTAGAGATAGACATTATGGGAAATCAGAATGGTCTGGTAAAGAATTTTCTGTTATTGATACTGGGGGTTACGTCGATGGTTCTAATGATATATTTGAAAAAGAAATACGAAAACAGGTTGAATTAGCTATAGATGAATCTAATGTAATCTTGTTTTTAGTTGATGCTAAAGAGGGTATTACTGATTTAGATCAGGCAGTTGTTAGTATGCTTAGAAAATCAAATAAGAAAGTTGTTCTAGCCGTAAATAAGGTTGATAATTCTAAGCTTTTAGAAGATGCTGTTGAATTTCATAATCTTGGAATAGGAAATTACATCCCATTTTCATCAATTAGTGGTAGTGGAACAGGCGAACTATTAGATGAACTTATAAAGTATTTTGAGATTGATGATAATGAAGAGGATACTGATCTTCCTAAATTTGCTGTTATTGGAAGGCCAAATGTTGGTAAATCATCTTTTATAAATGCTCTTTTAGAGAAGGATCAAAATATTGTAACAGATATCGCAGGTACAACAAGAGATTCTTTAAATACAAGATTTAATAAGTTTGGTTTTGATTTCACACTTGTTGATACAGCGGGTGTTAGAAAAAAGAAAAATGTTCATGAAAATTTAGAGTTTTATTCTGTTATGAGATCTGTCCGAGCAATTGAGCATTCTGATGTATGTATGTTAATGATAGATGCTAGTCATGGATTTGAAGCTCAGGATCAAAGGATATTTCATATTGCAGATAGAAATAAGAAAGGAATTGTTATTCTAGTAAATAAATGGGATCTTAAAGATAAATCTACTGATACTGCAAATTTAGTTGAAGAGCAAATAAGAAAGAAGATAGCACCGTTTACAGATGTTCCAATAATTTTCGTTTCAGTGTTAAATAAACAAAGATTATTAAAGGGATTAGAAACAGCTATAACAGTATGTAAAAATAGAGCTCAAAGAATAAGTACTTCTGTATTAAACGATACAATGCTTCCTTTTATTATTCAACTTCCACCACGAGCTATTAAGGGAAAATACATAAAGATTAAGTATTGTACACAGCTGCCAACACCAACACCAACATTTGCTTTTTTTGCAAACCTTCCTCAATATATAAAAGAGCCTTATAAGCGATATTTAGAGAATAAATTAAGAGAGTGTTTTGATTTCTCAGGTGTTCCTATTCATATTTACTTTAGAAAGAAATAAACATACATACTATGCTATGCATCGTTTATGTTGTTAGTTAGATTATTTTTGATTTATGAGGTTCCGCGTAACAACTATATTAATTATTATTTTCTCTATTTATACATCTAGTGAATATGCATATGCATCATTTCCAGTAAATAAAATAACGAGTGTAAAAAACCTTACAGTTTTGGATCATAATAATAGTTTAAATAATATGTCTTCTCATTTAAAAAAAAAGATGGTTTTTTAAGTGATCTATCAATAAGAGATAAGATAGTTTCTATACTTCTTACTCTAACTTTTTATGGAATTTTAGTTATTTTTATTAAGTGTTTGATTGATAGAAAATGGAGTAGATTGCTTATGATACCAATTACTTTTCTACTTTTATTATTATCTTTTGCCATTGTTCTTGTTATTAAAGAAAATGATCAGTGGTTTACTGCTTTTTAATATTTTTTAACACATAAAATTACAGGAAATTAATACTTTATTAAATTATTAATATCTAAGGTAACGTCTTAAGTTTAATAAATAAGACTGTATTAAAATCTAAATTTTTATTTGTAGGAGTGATTGGATTTTTTTATATTTATATAATAATATTTTTATGAAAAAACTGGTCTATTTATTTTCTTTATGTCTGTTTGTTAATGTTTTATATGCTCAAAACAATTGTTTTGATTTTAAAGAATCAACAACTTTAGTTACAAAAAGCATATCAAATACTAAGACACTTGATTTTCAAATGGATTTTTTTATCAATAAATTGAATAAGGATGATATATATATACCATTTCGGCTTCCTTTGATTGATGAGTTGTTTTTAGATGTTACTTTAAAGAGTTTTTCCGTTGTTACTGATAATCATACTTTAATTATTGAAACAGATCTAGGTCAGAAAAAAGAAGAGTTTCATACTTCATTATTGTCATATTATATTTTCTATAAGGAAGAGATAATAGGTACGCTATTATTCTTTGATAATAATATTATAGTGACTTATAAGCATGCGAATAGACAATTTGAAATCAATAAAGTAAATAACGAAATTGTTTTATTTGATGTAAATGATTGTATTAATCAAAATACATTTTCATGTGCTGTTGAAGAAAAGGCTAGAGAGATCTCTATAAATAATAATTTATCTGAGAGTATAACAATTCCAGACTGTATAGAGTTAGCTATTGAAGTGGATCAGTATACAAGAAATACATTTAGTTCTAATACTACTGCTACTAACTGGGCCCATGCTATTATAGCAGGTGTAAGTCAAGTTTTTTTTGGTGAGGTTAATGTTCATATTAACGTTGTACATACTATAATCTGGACAACAGCAGATCCATATGCATCAATTATTAATGATGCTGGAGCAATGCTTTCTGCTTTACGAAATCAATGGACAGCAAATAATGGTTCAATTTCTAGAGATTTAGTTCATTTACTAACTAAACGTTCTAATACTGGAACTGGAGGTATCGCTTATGTTGATGTTTTGTGTAATAATTCTTGGGGATATGCTTTCAGTTCTGCTTTAAATTCAAATACTAGTTTTGGTTTTCCGAATCCTTCATATACGTGGAACTTATTTGTAGTTTGTCATGAGATTGGTCATAATGTGGGTTCCAATCATACCCATTGGTGTGGATGGGCAGCAGATCCTAATTTTAGTTTTAGTGGAGGTCCAATTGACAATTGTGTTAGTGTTGAAGGATCTTGTCCAGATAATCCAACTCCACAAGTTGGAACAATTATGAGCTACTGCCATACAATAAGTTCTGGAGCATTAATTGATTTCCATGATATTGTAGTTTCTCAAGCTTTAAATCCTGGCATTAATAGTGCTAGTTGTTTAACATCATGTCCTTTTTATGGATGCACAGATTCCACAGCTTCAAATTATGATTCTACTGCTACAATTGATGATGGTTCATGTATTTATCCGACAATAACACTGACTGGACAAATTTCTAATATTAGTTGTTATGGTCAAATTGATGGTTCTGTTGATTTAATTGTAACTGGAGGTTTAGCGCCTTTTATTTATATATGGAATAATGGTTCAACAACTGAAGATATTTTTTCACTTACTAGTGATACATTTAATGTGATTGTTATTGATTCATTAAATAATGTAGCGACAGCTTCATTTTTTATTTCAGAACCAGACTCATTATATTCAAATTATACTGTTATTGATGCCTCTGATTCAAGTAATAATGATGGGTCAATTTACTCATTCACTTATGGAGGAACATTACCATATAACTACTATTGGCTGTCCAGTTTTATAAGTGATACAACTCAACATTTGTTAAATATTCCACCAGGAAATTACACATCATATATATTAGACAGTAATGGATGTTTTAACTTCTCAGTAATTAATGTTGGGTATAACTCAAGTTCATATGGGTGTACAGATTCCACTGCTTTAAATTATGATTCTAACGCTACAATTGATGATGGATCTTGTCAATATCAATTAAACTGTACCTCACCAAAACCAAATGGTTTATATGCTTATGATATTATAGATACTAGAGCAAAAATTGGTTGGAATAATATGAATGATAGTGCTTGTATGGTTTGGAAGTATTTTGTTAGATACAGAGAAGTAGGAACAGGAGGGTGGATAACAAAATCAGCAGGAGTAGGGAATGGACTCTGTAACTTCGGTTTAAATACAGTTAACAAGCAGCTTCTTAATTTAAATCCTTCTACAATTTATGAATTTAAGATGAAGGCTTTCTACTGCGGCGGAATATCTTCTAATTACTCATTTCCAGTTCAGTTTACTACAGCTGATGTATGTCCGGATATGAATAATCTTTCTGTTCAGACATTTATAAATAATACTTCTAAGGCTAAGTTTACATGGGATACGACAGGTACTTACGTATTTGCTCGAATCATATTAAGAGTAGATACATTAGGCTCTAACTGGCAGACAGCAGGAGGATTTGGAATTTATTATCCAACTTTCTTTGTAAATAAGTTTGGTCTTCAATCTGGAGAATCTTATAGAGCACAAGGAAGAACTTTCTGTGATTCTAATATTACCGCATATAGATCTCCAATATGGACAGCACCAGTTTTTTGGATTCAGCCAGGATCAATCAGAATAAATGGAGGTAAGACTATTTCTAATTTAGATATATTTCCTAATCCATCTAATAATATATTTAATATAACATTTAGTGTTAGTGAAATAACCGATCTTAATATTAGAGTACTTAATGTACTAGGAATTCCTATATATTCTGAAATAAAAGAGAAGTTTATTGGAGAATATATAAAACAAATTAACTTAGAAGGTTATTCAAAAGGGACTTACTTCTTAGAAATCGAGGTTGATTCTAAGTTTGTAAATAGAAAAATAATTTTTTATTAATATCTTTAGTAATTAAAGTTGTGTTCCTTCTATAGTAGTAAGGCTTATTACTTCAATAACAAAAATTAATGTTGATCCATGTGGGATAGGAGAACCTTTAGGACTTTCATTTCTATATGCTAGTTTTGCAGGAATGGTAAATTCATATTGATCTCCAACACTCATTAATAGTAAGGCTTCATACAATCCAGTTATTGTAGATTGTGAGATTACTGTTGGCATTTGGGAAGGTTCTTTCCCAATTGAATTAGCAAAAACTTCACCATTAATTAAAGAAGCCTGATAGTGAAATGTAACTACATTGTTTTCTTGGATTTTTGTACCTTTAATACCTGATTTTAATACTTCATATTGCAATCCTGAATTTGTTGTTAAAACACCTTCTTTTTTTGCATTTTCTATCATATATTCTTCTCCTTCTTTAAGCGCTTGAGCTGCTTGTTCAAATTTAATTGCTTGAGATAATTTATCGAAATATTCATTTAAAATAGAATCAGTTCCAAGAAGCTCAATATCAAGTTTTTTGTCATAAATAACATCATCGAAACCTTTAGCAATAGATAGGGCGTCAATTTCTTTTAAATCATGTTTGTCTTTCATAGATGTAGCTACATTTACCCCAATAGAATAGGAAAATCTTTCTATATCTGTTTTTGGAGTTTTATATTTTGGTTCTTCTGTACATGAAGAGCTTAAGATAACCAAACAAATTACTATTATTTGAGGTGTTTTCATGATTATATATTTTGTTTACAAAAATACATTTATTGTTTAAATTTCTTGTTATTAGCAATATTCATTTTTTTATATTTGGGAATTAAATTTTTTTATGAAAATTACTAAAACAAATATAGATGGCTTGATAGTTATTGATCCAGAAATTTTTTTAGATGATAGAGGCTTTTTTTTTGAAAGTTGGAATTTAAATAGTTTTAAAAAGATAGGTATAGAAGAAAATTTTGTTCAAGATAACCAATCTTTATCTTCTGAAGGAGTTTTGCGAGGCTTACATTTTCAAAACCCACCATATGCCCAAAGTAAATTAGTTCGAGTAATTAAAGGATCTGTTTTGGATGTTGCAGTTGATATTCGCTCAAATTCTCCTACATATGGTTCGCATTATTCTGTAATTTTAAGTGAAAAGAACTTTAAATCCTTTTTTATCCCTAAAGGTTTTGCACATGGTTTTATTGCCTTAGAAGATAATACAATATTTTCATATAAATGTTCTGAATTTTATAATAAAGAATCAGAAGGAAGTATTGCTTGGAATGATGAAGATTTATCGATTGATTGGGAAATAAAGAATCCAATTATTTCAATTAAGGATAGTAATTCACAATATTTTAAAGATTTTAAAACTAAATTTAATGATTAGAAAAGCAGTAGTTTTAATAGTAGTTATTTCAGTAATATTTTTATCTCAATTTTTTATTTTCTCTTCATATCTCAACACATCTGATAATGTTCATCAACAAGGATTTAATAATAAATATAATGTTTATTCAATTGTAAAGCCTAATAATTTAAAGTTTGCAAATGAAGATGTGCCTGAAAGCTCATTAGATATATGGGAAAGGCTTGATAAAGAGTTGTTGAAAAATATTTATTGGCAATCTAACACTATGCTCTATTTTAAAAGAGCAAATAAATATTTTCCTATTATTGAGGAAATTCTAGCTAAGAATAATATTCCTAATGATTTTAAATATTTAGCATTAATTGAGAGCGGGTTTGAAAATCAAGTATCTCCTTCAGGTGCAGCGGGCTTCTGGCAAATTATGAAAGGAACAGCAAAAGAGTATGGTTTAGAGGTTAACTATGCAATTGATGAAAGGTACCATCTTGTCAAATCTACTGAAGTAGCCTGTGAATATCTTCAAAAAGCTTATGATGAATTTGGTAGCTGGACAATGGCAGCAGCATCTTATAATATGGGTATAAATGGTGCTAGAAGAAAAATGCTTAAACAGGAAACAAATAATTATTTTAATCTGCATTTAAATGATGAAACTTCAAGATATGTATTTAGAATTATTGTTATTAAAGAGATTATGGAAAATCCTAAGAAATATGGTTTTGTTTTTAGAAATAATGACTTATATAAATCTCCACAAGTAAATCAAGTTAGAGTAGATTCTACAATTAATGATTTGTATTTCTTTGCAAAGAATAATAAGATTAATTATAAAACTTTAAAGAAATATAATCCTTGGTTAAGGACATCATCTCTTCCAGATAAATCAAGAAGAATTTATTATATTGATATTCCTACAAATCTTGATCTATTAGTTTTTGATGATATTGATACAAGTGAAAGAGTTAAATAATGGAAAGCCAGCAAGATTCTATAGCTATTTATGGTGCTCGTGTACATAATTTACAGAATATAAATTTAAAGATTCCCAGAAATAAACTTGTTGTTATAACTGGTAAAAGTGGTAGTGGGAAATCATCATTAGCATTTGATACAATTCATGCCGAAGGTCAAAGGAGGTATCTAGAAACTTTTAATGCCTATGCTCGACAATTTATAGGTAATATGGAGCGCCCAGAAGTTGATAAGATAACAGGATTAAGTCCTGTTGTTGCTATAGAACAAAAAACTACATCGAAAAATCCTAGGTCGACTGTTGGTACTATCACTGAGATATATGATTACTTGCGTTTACTTTACTCAAGAGTTGGAGTAGCGTATTCATATAATACAAATGAGAAAATGATTAGTTTTAATGATAATCAGATCTTAGATTTGCTTTTAAAAGACTTTCAGAATCAGGCTCTATCCATATTGTCTCCTGTTGTACGTTCAAGAAAAGGGCATTATGGTGAGCTATTTTTTAAATTGGCTAAGCAGGGTTATTTAAAGGTACGAGTTAATGATGAAATTATTGATATTACTCCTTCTTTAAAACTAGATCGATATAAAACGCATAATATAGAAGTTGTCATTGACAGGATAAAAGTTACTAATAAAAACCATAAACGTTTAATATCATCAATTAAATTAGCTTTAAATTTTGGCGATGGTGTAATGATGGTTGTTTCATCAAAAAATAATACCCCAAGATATTTTAGTAGAAACCTAATGTGTCCAACAACAGGAATAGCATATAAGAATCCTGAACCAAGTTCTTTTTCATTTAATTCTCCAAGAGGATCATGTCCTAAATGCAATGGATTAGGTGTTTTTAAATCTGTAGATCTCAATAAACTAATACCTAATAAACTATTAAGCATTAATAAAGGTGGTATTGCTCCTTTATACAATAAAAATTCTTCATGGATAACTGATCAGCTAGAAATCATAGGAAAAAAACATGATTTCACTTTAAATACTCCCATAAAAGAAATTAGTAAAGAGGCTATTGATATCATTCTTTATGGAACTAAGGATAATATAAAAGTAAAATTTAAAACAGCAGGTATATCTAAGCAGTACAAGATAGATTTTTTAGGAATTGTAAATTTTATTGAGGAACAATCAAGAAGTTCTTCTATTAAGAGTATTGAACGCTGGGCTTTACGATATATGTCTTCTCATACTTGTGAATCTTGTTTAGGAAGTCGATTAAATAAGCAATCCTCTAATTTTAAAATAACCAATAAGAAAATATTTGATGTTGTTAATATGGATATTGAGAGTTTGAAGGTTTGGTTATTATCTATTGAATCTTCTTTAAGTCAAAAACATAAAATAATAGCAAAACAAATTGTAAAAGAATTATTAACTAGAGTTCAGTTTATAATTGATGTTGGATTATCTTATTTAACTCTTAATAGATCATCTAAAACACTCTCAGGTGGAGAAGCTCAAAGAATACGTTTAGCAACACAAATAGGAACACAGCTTACTAATGTATTATATATATTAGATGAACCTAGTATTGGTCTACATCAAAGAGATAACCTCAAACTTATCGAGTCTTTAAAAAAACTTCGAGATATCGGAAATTCTGTAATTGTTGTTGAACATGATAAAGAAATGATATGTAATGCAGATTATATAATTGATATGGGCCCTGATGCAGGAATTCATGGTGGTGAAGTTGTTGCCAGTGGAACTTATAAAGAGATATTAGAAGTAAATCATATTACTTCTGATTACTTAAATGGAAGAAAAGAAATTACCATTCCTAAGACTCGAAGAAAAGGAAATGGTAAGTTTTTACAATTATTATCTGCAAAAGGAAATAATCTTAAAGAAATTAATGTTAAAATACCTTTAGGTTTATTGTGTTGTGTTACTGGAGTTTCTGGTAGTGGTAAATCTACTTTAATTAATGAAACCTTATACCCTATTTTAAACAGTTATTTTTTTAGAGCAGAAAAAATTCCTCTTCCATATGAGAACCTTATAGGTATTGAAAATATTGATAAAGTTATTGAAATAAATCAAGCACCTATAGGAAGAACGCCAAGATCAAATCCAGCAACTTATACTGGAGTTTTTTCTGATATAAGAGATTTATATGCTAATCTAGAGGAATCTAAGATTAGGGGCTATAAAGTTGGTAGATTTTCTTTTAATGTAATCGGAGGAAGATGTGAGGCATGTAAAGGAGCTGGTAAGAGAACTATTGAGATGAATTTTCTTCCTGATGTTTTAGTTCATTGTGAGGATTGTAATGGTATGCGCTATAACAGAGAAACTTTAGATGTAAGATTTAAAGGAAAATCTATTTCTGATATATTAAATTTAACCATTAATCAAGCAGTAGATTTTTTTGAAAATATCCCTACAATTATTAGAAAAATAAGAACCCTGAAAGATGTAGGATTGGGATATGTGACTTTAGGTCAATCTGCAACAACACTCTCAGGAGGAGAAGCTCAAAGAATTAAATTAGCCTCTGAACTTTCAAAAAGAAGTACTGGAAATACTTTTTATATTCTTGATGAACCAACAACAGGACTTCATTTTCAAGATGTAAAAGTTTTACTTCAAGTATTAGAATCAATTGTCAATAAAGGTAATACGGTTTTAATTATTGAGCATAATATGGATGTAATAAAAGTTGCTGATTATATCATAGATCTTGGAAAGGAAGGGGGTGATAAAGGAGGTTATATTGTGTGTGAAGGTTCGCCAGAACAGATTGTTAGTTCTTCTGATAGTTATACTGCTAATTTTCTTAAGAATGAATTATAGTTTACTGTATCTTTTAGATATAAAAATGTATTTTCTTAATTTTTTCCTATTTTTACGCCAATATAAAATCATTTAAGATGAATAATTACTTAGCAAAGATTCTTCTCATATTCCTTTTAGTTTGTTCAGTGTCTGTTTTTGCTCAACATATTCCTAATACTGAAGCAAATAGTATACCATTAAGTCCTAGACTTACTTTAGGTACAAATTTTTATAATTATCAAGGAGGTATTGCTGGAACAGAATCAAATTATCTATCTGGAGACATGGGTTATGTTGCAGGAATGAGATTAAATTTAGATAAGAATATTGATTTGTCCTTTTTATTTACAAGTCCTTCAAATTTTTCTGAAAAAGAATATAATTCTGATGATGGTTCTTTGCAAAGTGAGTTTATTTCTGAATTTAGTGCTCTAGGAATTTATTTAAATTATAATTTTAATAATAATAAAAAATCCTTAATCAATCCTTTTATTGGCTTAGGACTTCAACGTTTAACATTTAAGACACTAAATCCAGCTTTTAGTCCTCAATATATAGATAAAGAATCTGGCCTTGTAATTCCTGTAGGTGTTGGTTTAATGCTAAACATGTCTGATAGAATAAGATTTGATGCATCGTTAAATTACACTTTATCTCAAGTAGATATTGATAAAGCTGGTGATGATTTAAATGATAACTATGTTGTGCTTAATTTTTCAATACATTACGATCTGTTTACTCCAAAACCAAGTGGAAAAGATTATTTAAAGGAAAAATATTATTCTGATGTAAATTTCGATCAATTAGATCTTGCTGATCAAGATGGGGATCTAGTGTTAGATATAAATGATTATTGTCCAGAAACACCTACCGGAATTAAAGTTGATGAAACAGGTTGTCCTTTAGATTCAGATAATGATGGGATTGCAGACTATATTGATAAAGAAAAGAATTCTTTAGCTGGTGCTATTGTTGATGAAAAAGGGGTTACCTTAAAGGGAGATAAATTTAAGAGCATGTATAATTCAGATGAAGTAGCTTCTAGAAAATTTGCAAATTATTATAATGAGAACGAGATTTCAAGGGATGATTTTAAAACAATTAATGCTTATTTAATTGCAAAGGCAAATGCTTTTAATAATCTTTATAATACTAATGATAAGGATGTTAATGATTTTAAAGGGGTTAAGTATAAAATTCAGCTTGGAGTTTATAATGATGGTATACCTGCAAAAGTTATTAATAAATTATTAAGTTTAGAAGATTTAGAAAGTATAACTCTTGATGATGGTAATGTTGTTTATGCTGTTGGTCATTATTTAACGATTGATGATGCATTAGGTAGAGAGTTTGAATTAGAAAATGCAGGCTTTGATAATTTAGAGTTATTAGAGATTGAGAATGGTATTTTATCTGTTTATAGACCTCAAGTAGTCGAAGATGTTGATGATGAAAAAGATACTATTCAAGATAAATTAACCACTGATTCTGTTGTTTCTGTTAAAGATGTTGCTGTTGAAAATAATAATTCTAATTCAACTGTTTATAGAGTTCAAATTGGAGCATATAATATTAAATTATCAGAAAAAGTATTTGATGGTGTAGAAAATGTAGTTTCTTTTAAAGGAAATGATGGTCTAGTTCGCTATATGACTGGATCATTTGGTGATTACAGTAATGCTGTTAATTATAAAGCTCAAATGAGATCTAGAGGATTTGAAGATGCATTTGTTGTTACTTTCAAAGCTGGAAAGAGAATACCTCTAAATAAAGCAATAAAAAACACTAAGCTAAATAAAGAGAATAAATTCTCTAAGAGAGTTACAACTAATACTAATCTTGAATCTACTAAG
>Ga0115000_10004250_pt1 | contig 11773 bp, 8 predicted proteins | sample ArcticOcean_MG_C_6_FD_89690 | JGI IMG/M metagenome (GOLD analysis project Ga0115000, IMG submission 89690) | Marine microbial communities from western Arctic Ocean - ArcticOcean_MG_CB8_128 | ecosystem: Environmental > Aquatic > Marine > Oceanic | place: Arctic Ocean: Canada Basin | collected... | reverse complement strand
TTATTTATCTTGATAGAAATTTAAGACTTCCTAAGGTGAAATCTATTTTAGACGAAAAAATAACCGGTCTAGTTATTGAGAGAAAATCAAGAAGATCTTATCCTCATAGCAATGTAGCTGCTCAAATTATTGGCTTTACTGATGTTGATGACATAGGGCTAATTGGAGTTGAAAAAGAGTATAACAAACAACTTTCTGGAAAGCATGGGTGGGTTGTTAAACAAGTAAATGGTAAGGGTCGCTCTCAATACAAAACCAGTTTTCCAATGAAAGCTCCAATTGATGGTGCAAATCTTCAACTAACAATTGATTTAGAATATCAAAGTATTCTTGAAGAAGAATTAGGACGAAGAATTAAAGAGGCAAGTGCAAAAAGTGCAATGGGGATACTTATGAATCCGCAGACTGGAGCTATATTAGCAATGGCCTCTCTTCCAAGTTATGATCCAAATAATCCAATGTCTTCTCCTATTGAAAATCAGAAGAATAAAATTATAACTGATCAGTTTGAGCCAGGTTCAATATATAAAGTTGTTGCTGCAACTGCAGCTTTAGCGACAAATACGGTCTCTTTATATGATGAGTTTTTTTGTGAAGATGGTCAATATACAATTGCTGGAAAAACAATCTCAGATCATGAAAAATTTGGCCTTCTAACTTTTCCTCAAATCATAGCTCATTCAAGCAATGTTGGGACAATTAAAATCGCTCAAAAACTGGGTAAAGATTCACTTTATAAATTCTCTAGAGATTTTGGATTTGGAAATATGACTGGAATAAACTTCCCTGGAGAGACTAAAGGAGTTTTAAGGAAAACAAAGGAATGGAGTGAAATATCATTAGCTGAAATATCAATAGGATATGAAGTTGCCGTTAGCGCGCTTCAAATGGCATCTGCATACTCAGCTATAGCAAATGGAGGTTTTTTACTTAAACCTCGATTAGTAAAACAAATTTTATCTTATAATGGAAAAATAATTTTCGAAGAAAAGCCTGAAGTAATAAGAAAGATTGCTGAGCCGAGCACGATGAACAGCCTTAAATCAATACTTACTCAAGTGGTCCAAAAAGGTACTGGAACAAAAGCAGGTATTAAAGGCTGGAGCGTTGCGGGAAAAACAGGCACTGCGCATAAAGTAATTGACGGAGCTTACACAGATAAATACATTTCAAATTTTGCTGGATTTTTCCCAGCTAATAATCCTCAAATTGTAGGAGTTATAATTCTGGACGAACCTAAATATGGGCTTCATTGGGGTGGCTATGGCGCAGCTCCTGTTTTTCGCCGTGTTATGCAACGCATAATAAATATGGATGATTCAATTCAATACCATAAACCTAAAGTTCAAAGCACTGATATTATTTTAGCTAATGAATCAACGCGTAAAATAAAGAATTCAATTATACCTCTAAGTACAGTTTCAAATTACCCTATTTATAAAGATGGTTACACTATAGTTCCAGATGTAAGAGGAATGAGTATTCGAAAAGCAAAACAAATACTTATTGCTTCAAATATGCGTGCTGATTTTTCTGGTTCAGGACATGTGCTTTGGCAAAGTCCAAAACCAGGTACAAAGATGCTCCCAGGGTCTTTATGCGTTATGGAATTAAATTAAAATGAATTTAAAAGAATTAACTAAAGATATAGTTCAAGATTATGAGAGCATCCCTAAAATAGAAATTAATGATATTTGTACTCATTCAGATCAAGTAACTAATGGTAGTTTATTTGTAGCCATGTATGGAGAAAAATTTGACGGACATGATTTCATTCAAAAAGCAATAGAAAAAGGAGCTTCTGCAATTATATCTAATGGTAGAGATATTGGTGAGCTGCCAATACCAAATATTAAAGTAGCGAACCCAAGGTTAGCTGCAAGTAAAGTTGCCTCAGAATATTATGGAAACCCCTCAAAAAATCTTAAAGTAATTGGTATTACGGGTACAAATGGAAAAACTACGACTGCATCGATAGTATATAATATTTTAAAATCTAGTGGAATAAAATGTGTACAATTAGGAACTCTTGGTGTGATAGCCGATGGTTTTAAATCAGAAAAAACACTTACCACGCCTGACCCAGTTAAACTTCATAAAATATTTAGTGATTTTTTAAAAAAAGGGTTTAGCCATATAGTAATGGAAGTGTCATCCCATGCATTGGATCAAATGCGAGTGTCTGATATTGAATTTGATGTTGCCTCTTTCACTAACCTCTCCCCTGAACATTTAGACTATCATTTAACAATAGAAGACTATTTCCATGCTAAGTCAAAATTATTTCATGGCTTATCTATTACAAGTACATCTATTATCAATTTTGATGATAAAATGGGAAAGTTAATTGCCAAAGAGTCTAAAGCTCCTGTTATTAGTGTCTCTAAAACTGGCGATTCTGATATTTATTTTTCAGAATTAAAATGTAGTATTAATGGTATAAAAGGGGAAATTGCAGCAGGCGATAAAGTTATTGAAGTAGACTCTGCTTTGATAGGTGAATTCAATGCAGAAAACATACTTTGTGCCGTTGGAATCGCTAATTCAATAGGAATAAGTGAAGAGATTATTAGCTTAGGGATAAAAAATAGTACTGTTATTCCAGGTAGAATGGAAGTTTTTTATAAAAATAATGGAGGGAAAATAATTGTTGACTATGCTCATACTCCAGACGCCTATGAAAAAGTATTAACAACTATTTCAAAAATAAAATCTCGTGAGAGTTTATTAAATGTTTTATTTGGCTGCGGAGGAGATCGAGATATTTTTAAAAGACCTGAAATGGGTCGAATTGTAGAAAAATATGCAGATAAGCTATGGATCACACCAGATAACCCACGTTCTGAATTAATTAAATCAATCAATGATCAAATAATAAGTGGATTATCTTTGCAAAAGCATGCGGACTTTGATGACCGAGGTGTTGCATTAACTAAAGCATTAAATGATTTAGGTGCAAAAGATATTCTTTTAGTATTGGGTAAAGGTAGAGAAAACTATCAAGAAATATCTGGAGAAAAGATAGAATATTCTGATATAGAAATCATAGAAAAAATAATAAATGAGAATTAGTTTACCCAATCCAACTAAATTTTCAGAAGTATTCAAATCTTCTTTGGGAGAAACTTTAGATATTGAATTAAATGGTATTGCTACTGATAGTAGAGAAGTACAAAAAGGTGACTTATATATTGCTATACCTGGTGAACGTGTGGATGGCCATTCATTTTTAAAAGATGTTTTTAAAAACGGCGCAGGTGCAGCTCTTGTCAGTAAAGTGGTTGATAATATTGAAGGCAAGCAAATTCTAGTAAATAATACAATAAGTGCAATAGGGAAAGTTTCAACTCTTTGGCGTAAGCAATTTGATTTACCAATTATTGGAATAACAGGCTCAAATGGTAAAACTTCAACGAAAGAATTATTGAAACATATTTTATCAGCAAGATTTGACATACATGCAACTGAAGGAAATTATAATACTTCGATTGGACTTCCACTTACACTTTTACAATTAACTACATTTCATGGTGCCTCTATTTTAGAAATGGGAGCTAATCAGCCGGGTGATATAAAAGAATTATGCGAGATTGCAAACCCAACTCATGGATTAATTACTAATGTTGCTCCAGCTCACCTAGAAGGTTTCGGTACTATTGAGAATATTGCTAAAACTAAAGGTGCTTTATTTGAAAGCTTATCAAAAGGGGTTTCTTTCATAAATATTACAGATAATCAAGTATCAAAACTTAAAATATATGGTGATAAAGTAACTTTTGGTCTAACACCAGATTGCGACTACCCTGCTGATCTTCACCATGATGAAGATAGTAAAATCACTTTAACAATTAATGCTCAAGAGATACCAACCAATTCATCAAATCTATCATTTGCCAAAAATGTAATTGCAACATCAGCTATAGCGCAAGAATTAGGAATAGAATGGGATGCAATAATTGATAGAGTCCAAACTTTTATTCCACCAAAAGGAAGATGCGAAGTTAAAAATAATGGTAAAATAACAATTATTGATGATACATATAATGCTAATCTAGAATCAACAATAGCTTCGATTGACTACCTTAAGGCTTTTAGTGGGAATGGAAAACGTATTTTCATTTTTGGTGATATGCTTGAATTAGGTGACTCATCTATTACGCAACATAAAGCTGTTGGAGATAAATGTAATGATTCAGAAATAAATGCAGTATTAACAGTTGGTCCAGAAACAATTGCTACAGAAGGGGCATTACGAGTTGAGTTCCATAGGCATTATAAAAATAAAGTGGATTTACTAAAGACTTTAAAAGAGATTGTTAAAGATGGTGATAAAGTACTAGTAAAAGGATCTCGTGGAATGAGAATGGAAACAATTATAGAAGAAATGTTAATCTAATAATGTTATATAATTTACTTTACCCACTTAGAGAAGTTTTTTCACCATTCAATGTTTTTCAATATATAACTTTTCGAAGTGCTATTGCTGCAATAATGGCATTACTCATAAGTTTTATTTTAGGCCCTATAATTATTCGGAAGTTAAAAAGTTTTCAAATTGGTGAAGAAATACGTGATTTTGGTCCTAAGACTCATCTAAAGAAAAAAGGCACACCTACTATGGGTGGTTTTATTATTCTTTCCTCAATAATTATACCTACTATCCTTTTAGCTGATCTAAGTAATTCATTTATTAAAATATTATTAATATCAATAATATGGATGGGATTTATAGGTTTTATTGATGATTATTTAAAATCTGTTAAAAAAATAAAAAATGGTTTAATCGCCCGTTATAAACTTAGTGGACAAATTCTACTAGGAATAATAATTACTTTATTGATTTATAATACTCCAGCTTGGGATAATTTTAGGACAGTAACTTCTATTCCTTTCTTTAAAGATTCGGTTTTTGATTTTGGATTATTTTATCCATTAATGATAATACTAGTCGTAGCTGGTACATCAAATGCCGTAAATCTAACTGATGGTCTTGATGGTCTGGCCACTGGTCTATTAGCAATTGCTTTCTCTGTCTTTGCAGTCATAGCATATATTAGTGGGCGTGTTGATTTTTCTGATTATTTAAATATTATATATTTGCCAGGCGCTGGTGAACTAACTATTTTCTCTGCAGCTTGCGTTGGCGCTTGTTTAGGGTATTTATGGTTCAATGCGGCACCAGCAGAAGTTTTTATGGGTGATATTGGTTCACTTTCAACTGGTGCAGCTCTTGGGACTCTAGCCATCTTACTTAAAAAAGAGTTTTTACTTGTAATCATTGGTGGCGTTTTTGTTGCAGAAGCAATCTCTGTAATTCTTCAAGTTGGTTACTTTCGTTATACAAAGAAAAAATATGATGTGCCTAAAAAACTTTTTCTAATGGCACCTATTCATCATCATTTTGAATTAAAAGGATGGCCAGAATCTCGAGTAGTTATACGATTTTGGATTATAGGCCTTCTTCTTGCATTATTAACGATTGCTACATTTAAAATTCGCTAATGAATATTGTTGATATTAAAGGAAAAAATATTGTGATCATTGGCATTGGTCGAAGCGGTTCTGGTGCGGGTAGGCTGGCAAAATACTTAGGCGCAAATGTTTTAATTAGTGATTCAAAAGAAAACTCAACGCTTGTGACTTTAAGTGACAAAATGAAATCTTTTGGAATAAAAACAGAATTAGGTGGGCATAGTGAAAAAATATTTAATTCAGATTTGTGGGTGATATCACCCGGAGTACCTCAAGATGCACCTATTCTAAGAAAAGCATCTAAAATGAATATTGATATAATTAGTGAAATTGAATTTGCTAGTTGGTTTACAAACGCTCAAATTATTGCAATAACTGGTTCCAACGGAAAAACGACAACTGTTAATTTATTATTTAAAATGTGTGAAATTAATGAGATTTCACCTGTTCTTGGAGGAAATGTTGGAATTGCTTTTTCTGATTTAGTTTTAGCTGATTTACAAAATAACATATTAAACCGATTGTATATATTAGAAATCTCTAGCTTTCAGATGGAGAGGATTAAACATTTCAAACCTAGTATTTCAATTTTCCTTAATATATCTGAAGATCATTTAGATAGATATAAGAATATGGATGACTATATTAATTCAAAACTAAATATGATTCAAAATCAAGATCAAAATGATCATATTATTTATAACCTTGATGATAAAATTTTAAACAATAAGTTTTTTAATGCACCGCCTAAAAAGCATGGTTTCAGTCTACATGAAAATAGAGAAAACATATTTTCACTTTCATCAAATTCAACTAAAATTTACGATGATGCATTTAATAAGCTTATAGATTTAAATAAGATATCACTACCTGGAAAACATAATTTATCAAATATTTTAGCTGCTGCTACTGCTGCTAAAATATTAGGTGTTCCAAATTCAAAAATTAGTAAAACAATTGCTTCTTTTAAAAGCGTTGAACATCGAATTGAAAAAGTACTCAATATAAATGGCGTAACTTATTACAATGATTCAAAGGCAACTAATGTTGAAGCAGTAAAAGTAGCATTAGATAGTTTTGAAGATGCTATTTATCTTATCCTTGGAGGCAAAGATAAAGGTGGTCAATTTTCTATACTTCTCCCATATATTAAAGATAAGGTAAAAAAAATTATTGTATATGGAGATGCAGCTAACGTAATAAAGGCAGCACTTGGGGATGCGGTTAAATTGAAAATTGTTTTCAGTTTAAAAGATGCTGTTAAGACCTGTCATAGTCATGCAAAGTCAGGAGATATAGTATTACTATCTCCTGGCTGTGCTAGTTTTGATCAATTTAAGAATTTTGAAGAACGTGGCAATATTTTTAAATCCATTGTTAATGAAATGTCAATTGCATGAGACATATTGATATTATCACAAAAAGATACGATCAATTATTGCTTATACTAATTGTAATTCTATGCGTAATTGGAACTGTAATGCTATATAGTGCAAGTTCCTCATTATCTCTAAATGAAACTGGTGGTATAACAGATACGTTATTTATTCGCTCTCACTTAAAACGTTTACTCTTAGGGCTTATAGTAATGTTTATGTTCATCATTATAGATTATAGAAAATTTAAACCAATAGCGCCCTATTTAATGATTTTTTCAATTATTCTTTTATTGGCCACAAAGATTATGTATGTAATTAAAGGAATTGATTTTCCTGCACGTTGGTTAGACCTTGGATTTTTTACAGTTCAAACATCTGATATCGCTCGTTTTTCTTTAATCTTATATCTTGCTTATTATATTGATAAAAAAAGAGACACATTAAAAGATTTTTATAAAGGTTTTATTCCACCTATTCTACTAATGACTGGGATTTTATTTACAATAGTGATTCAACCTGACTTTAGTACTGCAGCCGTTATTGGATTAATAGGGTTTTCAATGTTATTTATTGGTGGTGCAAAACTTTCTCATATCATGGCAACTGGAGTTATCTCAATTGTAATTATGATTCCAGTTATGTTAATGCGTTCATATCGTATGAAAAGAGTTATTTATTGGCTTAGTTCTATTTTTGGAATCAATGGTGGTAGCGAACAAGAAGTTATTGGTTATCAAGCTCAACAATCGCTAATAAGTCTAGGCAATGGTGGTTTTTGGGGATTAGGGCTAGGTAATAGCTTAGAGAAAAATCTATTTCTTCCAACTCCTCATACAGATTTTATATTTGCTATTATAGGTGAAGAGTTAGGTTTTTTAGGCGTAATATTTATTATTTCTCTTTTTCTTTTTCTTTTTCAAAGAGGAATAAAAATCGCAAAAGAAACAACTGACCCCTTTGGAGTTATGCTTGCCGTTGGTATTTCCTTTAGTATTATTATTTATTCATTTATAAATGTAGCTGTAGTAACAGGGATTCTTCCCGTAACTGGATTACCTTTGCCATTGGTTAGTCATGGTGGGAGCAGTTTAGTGATGAACCTTGCTTGCTTAGGAATTTTACTTAATATAAGTCAGGCAAAGCGTAGCGTTAGCCATGCTAATGGTTGGAAGCCAAAGTTGAATGTATAAACCTATAAATATAATTATTTCAGGAGGAGGAACAGGAGGACATTTATTTCCGGCTCTTGCGATTGGTGATGAACTCCAAATTCAAAGACCTGATATCTCCATTCATTATATTGGTTCAAAATTTGGCATTGAAAAAGAAGTTCTACCAATTAAGAATGTCCAACATTCATTACTACCAATAAGGGGTTTTCAAAGAAGGTTTAATCTTAAGAGTCTTGGGAAAAATATTCTTCTTCCAATTAGGATTATTTCTTCATTATCTAAGACTAGAAAACTTTTCAATCAGATTAAACCTCAATTAGTAATAGGAACGGGAGGTTATGCTTCAGCATTGCCATTACATGAAAGCATTAGAAGATCAATCCCTACTTTAATTCAAGAACAAAATTCTTTCCCAGGGATTACAACAAGATGGTTTTCAAAAGGTGCTAATAAGATTTGTATTGCATTTGAAGAGTCTCAGGCGATGATTAAAAATAAATGTATTTTGACGGGCAATCCAATTAGGCATGATATAAATACTGGCGTTCGTGAATTAGGATTAAAACGATATGGCTTTGAAAAAAATAAAAAAACACTTTTATTATTTGGAGGCAGTCAAGGTTCGCTTGCTCTGAATCAAATGATGGATAAAATTGTCACTAATTTGTCGATATCATCTACTCAAGTTATTTGGCAAACTGGTAAAAAATTTTTTGATAATTATAAACATAATGAAAGTGACTCTGTCCGAGTTGAACCATTTATAAATAATATGGCAGATGCTTATGCTGCTAGTGATTTAGTTATAAGTCGTGCAGGTGCAATTACTTGCTCTGAATTAACAGTTTGTGGAAAGCCATCAATTTTAATTCCATACCCTTCTGCTGCAGGAAACCATCAAGAAAAGAATGCTAATGCCCTAGCGGATAATGGAGCAGCTATAATTATAAATGAAGATCAAATAATTTCGCAAGATTTAGCTTTATTGATTAAAAACTTATTAAATAATAATAAAAAACTTAACGACATGGCTGATTTTAGCAAAAAATTAGGAAAACCTGATGCTACAGCTATAATAGTTAAGCAAGCTTTGAGATTATTAAACTAATGTTTAGAAATGTTAAAAAAGTTCATTTTGTTGGGATTGGTGGAATTGGAATGAGTGGTATAGCAGAATTACTACTAAACCTTGGTTTTAATATTAGTGGTTCAGACTTAAACGATTCTGATATTATACAAAATTTAAAGTCAAAAGGTGCTGATATATCAAATAAGCATGATGCAAATAATATAAATAATTGTGAAGTAGTTGTCTATTCGAGTGCAGTACCAAATGATAACATTGAACTAAAAGAAGCAATTCACAAAAATATTCCAATTATTAAAAGGGCTGAAATGTTAGGAGAACTTGTAGCCTTAAAACAAACCAGTATTGCTATAGGGGGAACTCATGGAAAAACTTCCACTTCTTCAATGATTGGGGCATTGTTATCAAAAAATGAACTTGATCCAACTTTGATTGTGGGTGGATTAGTTCAAAATTTAAATACCAATTCAAAACTAGGCGGTGGTGATTTAATAGTAGTTGAAGCGGATGAATATGATAAGAGTTTTTTACAAATAAAACCAACAATTGCTATAATAACAAATATTGAAAAAGAACATATGGATTGCTATGATAATTTAGATGACCTTATAGCCTCTTTTCTTCAATTTGCTAATTCTGTTCCATTTTATGGAGCCCTTATTGCTTGTGTTGACTCTCCTGAAGTACAAAATATCTTACCATTAGTGAAGAGACATATTATTACCTATGGTTTATCAGATAAAGCAGACATAAGTGCTAAAAATATAAAATATAATAAAGAACAAACATCTTTTTTACTTTATAAAAAAAATAAAAAAATGGGAAATATTAAATTAAATGTTCCAGGAGAGCATAATGTACTTAATTCTTTAGCCACTGCAGCCATTGGATTTGAAATGGGATTAAATATAGAAAGTATTATTAAAGGTTTGAAAAGTTATGATGGTGTTCGTCGTCGATTTGAAATTAAAGGAATTGAAAATGATATAATGGTCGTAGATGATTACGCTCATCACCCAACAGAAGTTTCAGCTACATTACAAGCAGCTAGGAATGGTTGGAATAGGAGAATTGTTGCAGTTTTTCAACCTCATCTTTTTTCAAGAACAAAAGATTTTTATAAAGAGTTTGCTGCAGCTTTTATGGATAGTGATGTATTAATTATCACAGATATTTATCCTGCAAGAGAAGTCCCAATAATAGGTATTAGTGGAGAATTAATTTATAATACAGCAAAATCTATAGGGCATAAAGATGTTCATTATGTTCCTCAAATAGAAGATATTCAAAAATGTTTAGATGGATTAATTAAAAGTAATGATATGATTATAACAATTGGAGCAGGGACAATTTGGCGCTACGGTCAGTCTTATTTCAATCATTTAAAAAATCAAAGGATATCTAATTGAATTCTTTTGAAACATTGCAAAAAATGACTAAAGGTGTTTTTTTAAATGAAGAGAATATGATCAAACATACATCTTTTGGTATTGGTGGACCTGCAAAAGCATACATTGTTCCTAAAGATGAAAATGATTTAGCGCAAATATTAAAATTTGCAAACAAAAATAGTATATCAACTTATTTTGTTGGATCTGGATCTAATTTATTAGTTTCTGATAAAGGTATAGATGGCATAGTTATTACCTTAGGTAGAGCTATTAATAATTATGAAATTAATGGTTCTCAAGTATATGCTGAGTCAGGTGTTATGTTAGGTAAACTAGTTAAAGAATGTGTTAAAAATAATTTATCAGGTTTAGAGAGTTTAATTGGAGTACCTGGAACTTTAGGTGGAGCATTAATTATGAATGCTGGAGCATTTGGTGGAGAAATCTCAAATTTTTTAAAAAACGTAACTATAATGACAATGCAAGGTAATAAAAAAAAATATAAGTCAGGTGAGATAAAATTTAGTTACAGAGATTCCACATTTTCTTCAAAAGAAATAGTTATTAGTGCTGAATTTGAACTAATTCAAAGTGATGCTAAAACTGTTGCAGAAAAGAAATCTTTAGCAAGCGGTAATAGAAAAGCTTCTCAACCTTTAAAATTTCGCTCTGCTGGAAGTGTATTTAAAAATCCAGCTGAAGGCGCAGCTGGTTATTTTATTGATAAAGCAGGCTTGAAAGGGACTAAAATGGGTGATGCTGAAATATCTAATCACCATGCAAATTTTTTTGTTAATCATGGAGGAGCTAAAGCCTCTGATGTTGTTAAACTTATTCGTTTAGCTAGAAAAACTGTAAAAAATAAATTTGGTGTATTGCTTGAATTAGAAGTTAAGACATTAGGTTTTAAATCAGGAACATTTGACGTATGAAAAAAATGAAAAAAAATACTTTCACCATAAGAAAGATTATCGGCATTGGACTTTCTTTACTATTTTTATTAAGTCTAGTAAGTGCTACTAAATGGGCTAATTATCGTGAATATTTTATTCTAAAAAAAGTAACCATTTCAGGTAATAATATTTTAACTAAAGAAGACTATCAAAAAATAGTCTCAGGATTTAAAGTTCAATCTATTAATGATTATAAACTTCGTAGAATTTCAAATAAAATAGAAGAGAATCCTTTTGTAAAGGCTGTCCAAGTAAGTCGACAATTCCCTAATGTAATTGAAATAAATATTGTTGAGCGGAAACCTTTAGCAATAATTAA
>Ga0115000_10004248_pt1 | contig 11776 bp, 6 predicted proteins | sample ArcticOcean_MG_C_6_FD_89690 | JGI IMG/M metagenome (GOLD analysis project Ga0115000, IMG submission 89690) | Marine microbial communities from western Arctic Ocean - ArcticOcean_MG_CB8_128 | ecosystem: Environmental > Aquatic > Marine > Oceanic | place: Arctic Ocean: Canada Basin | collected... | reverse complement strand
GGAAGAATCAACATCTGCCCGGTATGTAATACAATAATAATAATAATAATAACGCTACCACCAGTATATAATAATGTCAAGTAGTATAATGTCCAGTAGTATAATGTCCAGCAGTATATAAGAATCAAACGAAAATGAGTGTGTGTGTGTGACGCGCTGAGCGCTCTTTTTTTAAAACAAAACTAGTCAGGTACGGTACGGTCGTTTATTTCTTCTTGGTGTTGCTTTCTTTCAAAGTTACGATTCTGTTCAAAACTGGTTTTGCTTTCGTCGAATCGGAATCGAACGTGAAGAACCCGAGTCTTTGTAACTCGACGCGAGCCGAGTACGGTTGGTCGGCGTGATTTTCAATCAACATCGGCTCGACCAAGGCGTTTTTGTACACGACCAAAGAGTCCGGGTTGAGTTGCTTCAACCACGGATGTTCGAGCTCGAGTTCTTTGAGTGATTTCTGCTTCGCGGCGCCCTCGTTCGCATCTTCTTCTTCCTCTTCTTCTTCGTCCGCCACTAACGCCGTCGCTTCTGCGACAACCTCGCCACCTTCGCCTTCCTCAACCACTTTTCCGGGAACCGGAACCGCGAATAACTTGTCGTACACTCTCACCTCGGCCGTTTTAAACTCGGTATTCGCCCAGTGCAATTTCCCTTTCGGCGGCTTGTTCCCGCGACTTTCCATATCAATTTCGCACTGAACGCTTTCGATGACACCAGTGACCGGATTTTTAGTAATTCCTGTGCACGTGATGTCGTATGCGAATAACAAACGCACTTTCTTGTTCACCGATAAACCAAAGAAGGACGGATCGTCCACCTCTCGGAAATCGTTGCGATCGATAAACACCGTCTCAGTGAGTTGGATCTTTCGCATGCCTCTTTCCTCCATGAACGACGGATGGAATGGCGCGTCCATCAACAACTCCGCCGCTCGGTCTTTCGGGTAATTCACAATCTCAACCTTTAACGGATCTAGAACCGCGAAGAAACGATTGCTATCCACGGAAAGTTCCGCTCGGATTTCGTTTTCCAAACGTTCCAACGGTTGAACGTTTTCGTTCCGTGTCACGCCAATTTTCGCGCAAAAGCTATTCACCGAGGTTGGCGTGTACCCGCGTCTGCGCATGCCGTTAATCGTCAGCATTCTCGGATCGTCCCATCCGTTCACTAAGCCTTGCGTGACTAAAAGATTTAGTTTTCGTTTACTCATCACGTTGTACGTGATGTTGCATCGGCTAAACTCCCACGTGGACGGTTTATACACGTTCAGTTTATCCAACAGCCAATAATACGGCCCGTTCGGCGCTTGCCTCGTTTCAAACTCTAACGTACACAACGAGTGCGTGATGTTTTCCAACGAATCGACGATATTGTGCGTGTAATCGTACGTCGGGTAAATGCACCATTTTGATCCTGTTCTCGGATGTTCCGCTTTCTTCACTCTGTACGCGGCTAAATCCCACATGGAGGTAATATCCGATCGCAAATCGCCTTTCATGCGCAAACTACACTCGCCCTCTTCACACTGCCCACTCCTCATCTTCTCGAACAACTCTAAATTCTCTTCCACCGATCTCTCTCGGTACGGCGACGCCGCGCCTTCCGGTAACTCCACCACGTACCTATTCTCCACCCCACTCTTAGCGCACTTCTCTTGAAACTCTCGCAACAAACTTCTACTCCTCGCCGTCTCTGTTTTCGTTTGATGGCACACGTACGCCCCTCCACTTTTAATCAATTGAATCGCCAATTCGTACAACCTGTCGAAATAATCGCTCGAGTACGTTATCCTCGTCGGCTCGTGGCCTAACCATTTACACGAATCTTTAATCGAATCGATGTACTCTTGCTTCTCCGCGGTTGGATTCGTATCATCAAATCTCAAATACGTCTCCCCTTTGTTCAACCTCGCCACGCCAAAGTCAAAATACATCGCCTTTGCGTGACCGATGTGCAAATATCCGTTCGGTTCCGGCGGAAATCGAGTTCGATACTTCCCTCCCGTATTTTCCATGTGTCGCTTCATGTTCTCCTCGCTGTTCTTCGCGTAGTTCGGTAACTTCGCGTCTATCTCTTTCTTCTTCGCCAGTAACTCTCCCGGTTTGTTCAAGATCAATTTTACAGCCTCTTCGCACGCGTCCTTTTGATGATGTTCCTTTTCCGTCGTCGTCTCTTTGTTCTCCTTCGTAGTATTCACATTTTTCTCTCCTCCTCCTTCTGATTTCTCTCGTTTCACCAACTCCACCTTCGTGCTCTCCATGCACGTCTTGTACGCTTCCTCGAACAAAGGCAACGCTTTATCGTACTCTTTCAAATCCATCGCTTTTACTCCAAGTTCGAGGAGTGCGATTCCATCCAAATCTGGTTTCTTCTTCGCCGCGTTCGTGGCTTTTTTGTGCATCTTCACCGTCGCGGATTTCGACGCTTTCGCCGGGGGTGGTGGTTGATTTTCTTCGCTCATTTGTATCACGTTTTTGTGCGTTTATTGCGCGTAAAAAAGAATACTCTCTCGTTGGACTTTACTCACGAGATTGAGAGAGGCAAAGCGCTCCGCGGAGCTCTCTCAAGCGTCTCTTGTGTCTGTTTTGTGGCTGTTTTTAATGGAAAATCTCTCGCGTGTGAACCCTTTTTCTCGGGAAAATGCAAGCGAGAAAACGTCACACTTTCACTTTGCTCTTCCGCATCAGAACGAAAGAAGGCGAGAAGGACGAGAGATTAACACACAGACGAATCGAGAAAAGAAGAAGAAGAAAATACTTCTTCGTTTCACCGCGCTCGAAACCTCCACGTCGTGCAAAAACACCATCCAAAAGGCCTAATTTCCGGCGCTGCGATCGGGAAAGAGAGTAAGAGTTAAGAATGGCAACGAATGTCGATCACGGCCGAGAACCGTGCCCGCACAGAATCCTGGACGACCTCGGCGGCGCCTTCGCCATGGGCGCGATTGGTGGAGGCGTCGTCCACTTGTGCAAAGGCGCGTACAACTCCCCGCGCGGGTACATCCTCCAAGGCGGATTAGAAGCCATTCGAAGGGAAGCGCCGAGAATAGGCGGCTCGTTTGCCGTTTGGGGCGGGTTGTTTTCCATGTTTGATTGCGCGTTAGTCGCGGTGAGAAGGAAAGAAGACCCGTGGAATCCAATAGCCAGTGGGGCTTTGACGGGAGGGGTGTTGCAACTCAGGTACGGGTTACCGTCCGCGGCGAGGTCGGCGGCGTTTGGCGGGTTTTTGTTAGCGCTGATTGAAGGGGTGTCGATCGCGCTGACGAGGCTGACGGCACCGCCGCCACCGATGCCGGAAGAGATGATGGCGATGGAGGGCGGCGCGCCGATGGGAGTTAACGGCGGCGGCGCGCCGGTAGAAGTCGGGAATAATCCGCAACAAGAAGAAAGCGGGGGGATTTGGAATAACATTTTCGGAGGAGGAAGAGACGAGGAGAAGAACGACGGGGCGCCGGCGATGCCAAAGTTTAAGGAGGAATTGGAGTGATGACATTAAAGGCAGAAAAAGAAGAAAACGCATAAACCGTATACGCAGTAGTAGCCATATTTTAGTACTAAGAGCCAAACGAATAGAAACCATCCTCATTTTATATATAATTATCTTCACACAAATGAGTAGAGAACGACAACACCTTTGTTGATATAGTATTTATGTACAGGGGCAGATGCGCTAGTGCGTGTGCTATATTGTACTAATTCATGCTAAGTGCGCTTTTTCTCCTTTTACTTTAACATCACCATCGCGTTCGCGTACGCGACGCCGTTCGCGCCGAGCGTGACGACCGTTCGCGGCTCGCCGACGCCGGTGATACCACAAAACGCAATTTTCTCTCGTTTGCCTCGACTCGATTCGTACAACTCTAAATCTTCCAACTCTGAACCGGTAGATTCTGAGCTCGCTCTCGCGAGCGCCGAAGCTAAGCCTTCTCGCGCGTTGAAGGATTCAATGTCGATAATTTGAGTTTCCGCGACGACTTTGCGAGAAGGAGACGCGCCGGCGTCGCTTCCGGCAAACGCGTGGAAAGAGGGCACGTTGCGACACGACGGACATCCCGCGCCTGGATACTGTCTCACGTACGCGAGTAAGCACTTTTTACATATCGTGCTCGAGCAACACGGCATGTCGTTCAGGAGATTCGTTTTTCCTAACTCGACTTCGCTCTCTAAACACAAAGCGCACGCGCGGTCTTCTTTTCTGTTTCCGGAGGCGTTTCCGGAGTCTTTGACATCGAGCACGTCGTCTAAGAGAGATTTCGTGGAAGGAAACGGCGACGCTTGACCAACATTGGTTTCATTCTTTGTTGTTGTTGTTGTTGCTGGTGGTGGTGGTGGTGTCGTCGTCGTATCTTCGGGAACGAACGGGACGCGAAGGTGTTGAAAGACGGCGCGCGACGTCGGATTCGATTTACTCGCATGCTCGTCCATTTCTCTGCTTAAAATAAACATCGAGAACGCATTCTTCTCTTCCACGACGACGTTATTGTCGTTATTGATATGAATTGAATCCAGTTCCCTTCCTTGAGAGTTACCGATAATTGCCTCTCGTAAACTCTGCCCGAGGACGCTTAAATTCGCTTTCGAGACGGTCTTTGTTCTTCGCGTCGCTGGATCCGCAAACGCTCTCACGACAGCTTCTCCGCTCGGAAAATAAATTAAAAGCACCCCACTTCCTCGAAACCCTTTAATCACGCCAAACTCTCTCTGGTACGTCTTATCGCTCATCGCTTTATCTCTTTCCTCTTTCCTCGCTTGGCTCACTTTCGAGGACGTCTTCCCCCACGACTTTGTCTCCGCGCCCTCGTCAAACGTCACCGGCGCATGAACTTCCGTCTCTTTAGAAACTGGGTCGAACGAAATCGTCGTCCGCCCGCTCGTCGCTCTCACTTCTCCGTTCAACTCCGTCACTCGCTCAAAAAAGATGTCAAAATATCTCGTTTCCTCTTTGTACGACAACAAAGATTTCTCCTTCACTCGAATCGTCGGACACAAGAACCCTTCCACCACCCTCTCTCTTTCATTCGCCAACGTTATGTGCGGCCCAAGTCTCCAGGAAACCACCGGGTCGCACCCACCTTTCCTTCGAAAAGGCACCCACGCCGCAAACGCGCTCTCGCACCCGACGACGTTCTCGTAACTCCTTTTAGTCGTTCGACAACTCGTCGCCGCGACGACAATCTGTCCTTCGTCAAACTCCTCGCATTGCACTTCAAACGCCGCGCACTCCGGCGGCCAAAACGTCGGCAAACGTAAAGATATCAGCTTTTTTCCCGTCTTTACGTCTAAAACATCGATCGAGGCTCTCTGATACCCGGATCCGGCTGCTCGGACGACGAAATTTCGCGTCGCCTTGACGCAATCGACGCCGAGTTTCATCTTTTCTTCCTCGTCTAATAACACTTCTTCCTGGTCGTCGTCGATGTACTCGTTCTCGTCGTCAAACTCGTCGTTATCGTTGTTGTCGCTTCTTCTTCTGTTGATCCATTCGCATTCTGCCACGCGATGACGATTATTCTTTCCGTCGTTCACGTCTTTAAAAAGTGCAACGGTGCCGTCGGAATATCCAAGGACGAGACGACAAATGTTCTCGTCGTTTGATGACGACAAAGCGCAGCAAGTGCACTCCACGACTCTCTCGCACGCGCCGAGGGATAACGGTGCAGTCAGTTGCTTTGGAGGCGGGACCGTCGCGATCGTTTCGAGACGACGACGCATCGTCGGTTTTATATCTGTGTGTTTGTGGTAGTTGTGTGGAGACGCTTTCGTTTTATGAAGAAAATCTCTTTCTTACACTACTAATATAAATAATGATAATATAATAATGGGGTGTTTAGGCGAAATGTCTTATGTGTTCTTATTCTTATTCGTCGTCGTTTACGTCGTCGTCTAAATCGTCCTCAGAATCAGAATCGGAATCGGAATCTCTTCTTACGTAAAAGAACACGTATCCTTGACTGGCGATGGATTTAACTTCCTCGTCGCAAACGTCTCGAACGCGGTCGTCGTCGAATTGGCGCCAGCGGTTATCGCCGGCGAGATCGCGGGCGACGGCGGTGTAATGGCCGGCGTTGGCGGCTTGGCCGTGGTGCGCGACGCACGCGGAGAGGTCGTAGGTGAACGAGGTGGACAATTTGGAAGGTTCTGCGTTGGCGGCACTTTTTCCCTCTCGCCGTTGCTTCTCTTCGTTCGCCGCCGCGGAGGATTTGCGTTTATTGCCGCCGCCGCCTTTTTTTGAGGATGATTTCGATTTGCCGCGAGCCGCCGGCTTTTCGACGACGACGACGACGTCGTCGTCGTCTTTCTCCTCAGTTGCCGGTTCCAAGAATGGTTCTAAACTTAAATTATCTAAAGGAAACGCCACTGGCGCGATAATCTTCGCCCGTTGGCCGGACTTTCCTTTCCACATGAACCGTTTCAAGTGTAAAACCAAAACCTTTGGGCACTCGCGATTCAACGACGTTCGTTTGGTCGCCGAAGTCACCGCTTGACATTGCTCGCAGTAATATCGGTTACCACCGCCTCCGTTCGAACCATCTCCACCATCTAAACATTCTTCCCTCGTGTGTGCCTCCAAACACTGTTCGATCGTTGCCTCGCCGTTCGGACCGTTCCCGTCGATTGGTGCCGAGTGGTCCCAGTACGAGCAGTCGTCCAAATCGTTTTGATTGCTTCCGACGTTCGACAAGCCCAGCGCGTTCAAGTTAACCAGCGGAGGACTGGTCGCCCGTGTCATCGGTCTCGAGACGTTCGGTAAAGGCAGACTCAAATCTAAGAACGGTTCTTTCATCGCGTTCGACTGTCCGCACTCGCTGCACTTCACGTGCGACACCGCCACGCCACCAAAGATTTTCCAAATCGGATCGTCCGACATGTTCTCGGCGTCGGCAAAATACGTGTGCGGTGTGGTCGGATCAAATTTCGGCGATTCGATAGAGGCCATATGATTTTTTGCTTCCGCGACTAGCTTTTGCACGGCAGTCGGGATGCCACCCGCGTTGCGCTTCTTTTGCGCAGCAGTTCGAACCGGCGTCAACTTCCCGGGCGTTTTCAAATTCAACACGTCGTGCAACGACATCACGGAGGAACCATCTTCCGTTTTCAAGACTTGCGTTGTTTGCGTCGAACGATCGTTTTGCGCTTGCGTTGCCGAAGGATTTTCTTTTTCGAGTTTGAGCCGTTTCGATTTACACGGACGACACGAACATCCATACTTATGCTCGACTGCACCCCACCTGGAAACGATGACAAAACCTTTCAAGTTTGGGTCGATGGCATCTTCGACCGTGTCTGGTGATTCGGCGTGCTTATTGTTCGTTAAGAGACCTTCCTTTGTGTCCACGGATTCGCTACTCGCGTGTAATAGTTGTTGTTGCTGTTGCTGTTGTTGCTGCTGTTGTCTCGCTTGTTCATCCGCCTCGCGCTGAAACGGATTCGCGTTTTTATTGTTTAAGAAACCGAGCGTTGGCGTCTCGTTGTTGCCGATGTCATATCCGGTGAGAAAGATATCCCCTCTTCCTGCAACACGACCGCCACCTTTATCGAGAAGATCGCTCTCGCGATCACCCTCGCCGGCGAGTAAGTTCTTAGTCGCAAACACAGGCGAGCCTCCAACTAGAGCGCATCGAGGACTGCCTTCGTTACTTCCTATCGGTGAGGTTGTTAAACTCGCGTTCGCTTTCCTTGGTCGGAACGATCTCGCTCTCTTCGGGACTTTCCCAGGCAACACTTTATCGTCGTCGAAAGCGTCTTCGCCGTTCCTCCGCCTTCCTCCGTGTTTCTCGTCCCAATCAAAGCCGCTTTCTAATAATAACGCGTTCTCTTCGTACTCTCTCCTAAACCGATCGTTCTCTTCTCGTTTCTTCATCATGCGTTCCCCGACCAACAACTCTTTCCTTAACCTTTCCAACGCAAACCTCGCAAACTCGTGCGCGTCTTGTTGCGCCGACCCGGCGAACGCCGGCACGAATCGCCACACCGCCTTCAACAATTCCGTCGGCGGAAACGCCTCGTACCCGCCGCATCGCAACGTCCTCACAACTCTTCGCAACTCTTTTCCTAAACACGCGCCTTCCCTTGCCGCGCCTCTCGCCACGTCCGCCCTTCGTTCCCTCGTCATCACCGGTGCTCGTGGGTTAAAGGACGTCTTCTTTCCGAGGTTCCCCGACCCGCCGCCGAGACCGCTTAATCCTCCTCCTCCTCCTGAAAGAGTGTTCCCGTTGCTCTCGATTTTCTCGCCGCTTCCGTGCGCGCTCATCGTCTTCCCTCTCGGGAACGAAAGAATCTCTTCGTGGTGGTAATACGCGCCCCGTTGCTGCAGCTGCTGCGCCGAGGAAGAGGTGGACGCGTTATTCTCGTTCCCTCGCCTCGTTCGGTGCCTTCTCTCGAAGTTCATCTCGTTGTTCGCGCCGGGGTTCACCGCGTTGGTATTCGTCATCGCGGAGGACGAGTGCGACGAGTGCAAATTCTTCTTCTTCAAATTCGTCGTCTGAATCGTCTGAATCGTCTTTGCGTTGTTGTTTCTCGTCGTGTGTTCCAACAACAGCTGTTCGCATTCGTCGCTCAATAAATATTCCCGGAACGGTTCTACCGCGCACAACGCCTGTTGTTCAATTTTTTCGTCGTTTCGTAAAGTAAAGAGACGAGAGAGATGAGAATGATGATATAATACTACTAAGAAGGAGCGCGCTCGCTCGCGCGAGTTTAATAACACTACCGTTCGCCGCCAAACGCACGCATTAAAACGCATTTCGGCGTCGTAAGCACAGTACGAACACACGCAACAACAAAGAGAGGTTCAACACACATCATCTTTAAAGAGAGACGAGAAAAATGTTTTTTACCTGAACGGTGGCGTTTAAATAACACGTGTTGCTGACGTTGTGCAAGCCGGAGGAAAAGGAGTTTTGCCGCAAAGCGACGCCATCATCGACTGGTGGTAAAGGTGGTGAATCCTCCGGTTCCTCCATTATTATTCTTCGTAGTGTTCTTCTTCTTTGTCTTCTTCTTTGTCTTCTTCTTCTTTAAAAAGTGTTCTTGTTGAGCGCGTCCGAGAAAAGTCCAGCTGGTGGTTTTTGTGCTTTTTTTTCTCTCGGAAAGTCTCGAGTGCTTTTTTTGTCCTCTTTTTCATCCAAGATCTCATCTTTAAACAGTGAAGAGATGTACAATTTAATTGTCGTTATTTCACAAAAGACGGGAGAAAAAACAAACAAACGAGAAAAAAAAGACTCCTTGGGGATTGAATGGCGACAATTGTTGTTGATTGAGAAAAGAAGAGGATGAGTTTGAAAACGGAAGAAGAACACGTGTTGGCCACGTATTCCACGAAACAACTGGCGACGTATCTCAGGTTTAATAATTTCCTCGGGTTGGCGGGAACGTGCGAAAGGTTAGAGCTGAACGGGAAGCGTTTGAGAAATTGTTGTTCAGTTTCATCAGTCGTCGGGAAATCATCGGAAGAATCATCATCATCATCAACGGGGCAAGAACAACAACGAGAGAGGGAAGTGGGGGTGGAAAACAATGAAAGAATCGTCCTCGAGGTGTGCGAATTGTTCGGGTGCACGGCGGATGAGGCGAAGCGGATGTGCGAGGAGTTGGTGAAAGATTTCGCGGACGTGCCTTGGGATGAGACGAAGAATCCTCCAGAGGTAAAAGCGGTGGTGGGCGTACCAATTGGTGGCGGAGGAGGAGAAGGACGACGAGTTTTAAGACTCGAAGACCTGGGTGGGGACACGGTCGGCGGTGCTTTGATGCGGGAAGTTCCGCCGGATGGCTACAGAAATCCTCGGTTTCCGTCGTGGTACGATAAATCGCCGACCAACGATCGGTGGCGAGGCGGGTTTAGTAGAACTGAGTATTACGACGACGAAGAAGGAGAAGAACAAAACGACCGCGAGCGACGACTGAGAGAACGAGAGAGGAAAGTGGAAGAGCGAGAAAAAAGAATGGATGAAATAGAAGCGCGGTTGAAAAGACTCGAGGAGAACGGCGGCACGACAGCCCCTTCGGCTTGAACAATAAAGATGATGTGTAGTATTGATGTAAAATAAAAACGGAAGTACAAACGAACGAACCGACGCGGATACAGTAGTACTGTGTAGTTTTCTTATATTTTTCTACTTTTGGTTCTTTATTATTATAAAACGCTGTTTATTTATGTATATCCCCTCTCTCTGTTGGTTACGTGTGTGCATGAACTGATGTTTACCAGCCGATGTGTCTGTAGTTTTCACCCGCGTAGACAGAGTCCGCACCAAGCTCCTCTTCGATTCTCAACAATTGGTTCATCTTGGACAAACGCTCCGATCGGCACGGCGCGCCAGTCTTGATTTGACCAGTCGCCAAACCAACCGCCAAGTCCGCGATGAAAGAATCTTCAGTTTCACCAGATCTGTGCGAAGCCATGACCCCCCAACCAGCTTTCTTGGACATGCCGACCGCTTCGATAGATTCGGAAATCGTACCGATTTGGTTGATCTTCAACAAGAGCGCGTTGCACCACTTGCCGTCAATCGCCGCTTGGACTCTCTTCGGGTTCGTGACCAACAAATCGTCACCAACGATTTGGCACTTACCGCCAGCCGTCAACAACGCCGTGTTCTCCGAATCGTCTTGGTCGAACGGATCTTCGATGGAAACCATCGGGTACTCCGTGCAAAATTCGTTGTATAAGTCAATCATCTCCTTCCCGGTTTTCTTCAGAGAACCGTCGTTGTCCTCCGTCTTAAAGTCCAAGTCATACATGCCGTCCTTGGTCAAGAACTCAGACGCCGCGACGTCCATACCAATTTTCACCTTTCCGGTGTAGCCAGCTTTTTCGATGGCTTCGACAACCAAGTCCAAACCTTCCTTGTTGTCTTGAATATTCGGCGCGAAGCCGCCTTCGTCGCCGACGTTGCACGCGTCTTGGCCATACTTCTTCTTAATGACCGATTTCAAGTTGTGGTAAACTTCCGAACCCATTTGCATGGCTTCCGCGAACGACTTCGCGCCAACCGGCAAGATCATAAATTCTTGCATGGCCAATTTGTTTCCGGCGTGGGAACCGCCGTTGATGATGTTGAACGCCGGCACCGGCAAGACCAACTTGCTGTTACCCGCCAACTCAGAGATGTGCTTGTACAGAGAAATACCCTTTTCGCCGGCGCCAGCCTTGGCCAACGCCGTGGAGACCGCCAAAATAGCGTTCGCCCCCAACTTCCCTTTGTTATCGGTGCCGTCCAACTCTTTGCACATGAATTCGTCGAGCGCTTTTTGCTCTCTCGGATCCTTGCCAATCAAAGCCGGCCCGATGATTTCGTTGATGTTCTTCACCGCAGTCATGCAACCTTTACCCATCCACGCCTTACCGCCATCTCTCAATTCAACTGCTTCGTAGATACCCGTGGACGCCCCGGACGGGACCATCGCGCGGTACATACCTTTTCCGGTGTAAATGTCGCATTCCACCGTCGGGTTGCCTCGAGAGTCAAAGACTTGGCGACCGACAACTTTCGTAATCGCCGGTGGCGTTTGCTTTCTCAAGTGATCAGCCTGTGGAAAGTGAGTTTTGACGTAATCGTTGTTAATTATTGTGAGAAGACGACGAGAGTTGCGAGAAAAAATCCCCTCTCGATGATGTTTTCCACAGAGTGGAGTCAGACGGCTACGCGCGATGGAAAATTTACGGCTTTTTCCTTGGCGCATACACGCGCGACGAGAGAACTCGAGCGAACGCGAAACGACTCGAAATTCACGCGAAGGACTATTTTCTCCACGCGACGACGGCATCTCGAGGTTCACCGGAG
>Ga0115000_10004247_pt1 | contig 11778 bp, 13 predicted proteins | sample ArcticOcean_MG_C_6_FD_89690 | JGI IMG/M metagenome (GOLD analysis project Ga0115000, IMG submission 89690) | Marine microbial communities from western Arctic Ocean - ArcticOcean_MG_CB8_128 | ecosystem: Environmental > Aquatic > Marine > Oceanic | place: Arctic Ocean: Canada Basin | collected... | reverse complement strand
CTACTGTGCCATTTGATATGGCGCGTATGATACGAGTGCCTAATTCTTACAACGCTAAACAACATGTTCTTCGGTGGAGCATTCCTCTTACTACCAAAGACCTAACTCTAAGTTGGGATGAGATATGTGAGATGGCTGGAAATCCTCTTAACAAAGCACACTATTATGGTGATAAGGGAATCAGCCTACCTATCAAAGAAGTCAAGGATAAGAACTTCCGCACAGAAGGTGGCGAACAAGTTCACTTTGATACGGTGTCTATGGGTAAAATCAAAATCCTACCCTGTCTTATGGAAGCCGCTTGTCAAGTGGGTAGTAACCCACCGCATGTTAGTCGTGCGAGTCTTGTGATGTATCTCGGTGCGCGCCTTCGTAACTTTCTACCTGTGTATCGAACTACTGCTGAGATGAGAGATACTCATGTGACTACTATATCGAACTTCATAGGTTCGTTACAATGGGCAGACTACGATGAAGGTGTCACATCATATCACACCAAGACAATTGTTGATGGTGGCTACCAAGAGTCCTGCGCGAGTTTGATAAGTAAAGGACTGTGTATAGGTAAGTGTCAACTATGGGATGGAACAGGTGAACACGATGATGAAGAGGATGAGGATGAGGAAATCAGCATTACTCTCAGCCCTGAACAATTAGAATGGTCTAACAGACATGCAGAGAAAACAGTTCAGTATCATAACAGCAATGGCGTAGGGGAATATGGACACAATAGCATCAATGGTGCATTGGTTGGTGTCAAATCTGAGTTAGCAGCATCCGTGTTCTTCTCTCAACATTTCACAACAGTTGTTGACAACTTCACATCTAACATATCAAAAAGTGACTTGCGCATCAATGCTCGTAAAATAGAAATTAAAGGTTTAGCGGAAAATCATTGGGAAGAATACAAGCGCGCAATTCCACCTAAGCAGTTAGATAAATACGCGTCGCGTAATGCAATTGTTGTATGGACCACCGTTGATAATCACAATCATCCTCGTAACAAAGTAATCTTACGCGGATGGAACCACGCATACGAAGTGAAAGAAAAAGGAGAGTTTATCAAAACTGTGTGTGACAACATTCAATTGAAAAATGATAAAGACATGAGACGCATGGGTGACCTTGTTCGGGTGTTGAATAAGATTGGCGGAAAAAATAAAGAGGCGATTTGAATGGTGGGAACTGCTAATGGCCTTGACCTTTATTGTCATCCTACCACCATTATTACTCCTCTTGTTTCCAATACACTTCATCTCAAAGGTGGTGTCGAATGATTGATGATGTGACATGCTGTAAATGTAAACGAGTTATTAACAGCAGCAATACTTCTTCTATGGCAAGTAAATTAAAATCTGCACTACGAATGTGCGGTAAATGTTATTTGGCTAAGAAGGCAAGAGAAAGAAAGGAGGCTAAAAAACCATGAATCCTATGATTATTGATACCAATGAGAGAGGTAGGTTACCCGACGCTATTGAACGCCGCGCGAAGTCACGCTCTCCGAGAGTAAACATTCTTAGAGAGAACCTCATTAATGGTGATTACCGATGTGGTGATTGGTTGATTGAAGCGAAGTCTGTTGACGACTTGATGCAATCAATGAGGAATGGGCATTTGATGAGACAACTTGACAACATGGATGCCAATGCAGGTAACTATGGTCTTGTAGTATGGGGAGACATTAATGATTACATCCATCAAGCCAAAGCAAGGGGTTCGACAATTACTCATAGCGCAGCATTGAAACAAATGGCAGGCTTCCTTGGTCGCATAGTTGCTGACTTTGGATGTCTCTTATACCGCGCTCCTAATGTTGGAGAAGCGGCACAATTTATGGTCGCTCTGCATGAGAAGACCTACAAAAAAGCAAGCAGGCATGGCGCACAAGCAGTTAGACGAGTAAGCACTAATGATGTGCGAGTAGACATGCTGCTTACAATTCCGGGCATTGGTTCAGAAATGGCTGATGCTATCATTAAATCATGTGGTTCTATCGAAGAAGCCGCGTGTGGAGAATGCTTGAAAGAAGTTCCCCGTATGGGGAAGACACTACGCAATCGTGTAGTTGATGTTCTAACAAGTGAAGAAGAAGTTCGTGTAGAAAAGACGCGTTAATCCCAAGGTCGAGGGTGTGAACCCTTTGGATTAACAGGACCTCACGGACCTCGGTTAAAATCCGAGAGGGAGATTTGTTCACCCGAACCTCCCTCTCATTTATTGTTATTATACAATAGCAAGAAACAAGAAAAGAAGAATGGTTTATAAGCCGGTCTGAACCAGCGTGGGTTGTTGACCACACCCCCACCATATCACCGGCTAACAAAAAATGAATGGAGATAAAATTATGGCACAACGACAATGGAATCAATATAGCGTAGTAAAAGAATACCCAATAATGAAGGAGTATTTAGACCGATTTAGAATGACTTCGTTCTTCAACGAAGTCCCCGGTTTAATTTCCTTCTTTTACCTGCAAGGTCAAGCCCTTGTGGATGAAGTTCGCATCCCTGTATGGGCGAGTGCGTTAGACCCCCGAATACATGTGTTTTGGATTCAAGCCACAAGGTCCGGTAAGTCTATCGCATGGGAGTTTACAGGAGAAGTAGCAGACTTAGCAGGAATAGAAATAGATATGTTCACAAGTGGAACAGACTCGGCATTGATAGGTTCAATAGATTCAATCAAAGATGATGATGGTGGATATATCACAGTTGAAAAACCCGGACTACTTGCCGGTAAGAAATGTTTGAACTTTGATGAGGGGTCTATCCTTCTTCAACCAAATCCAAAACAATTCTTTTCAGAAGTTATTCTGTATCTTCAACAATCAATGAACCCTGTCGGGAGTCATAGTAACACATTAACGAAACACATGAAGAACGGTAAAGTGGAATGTGAGTCGCGTGTATCATTTTGGATAACATCATTCCCTCCTGCGGGAGTCAAGGAGTATGTTCTTACCAAAGGATTGTTTCAACGAGTCTTGCTTTTGTATAGACCTTGGAACGATGAGATGAGACAAATGGTATCAGAACAAAGAATGTCTGGTGTATTCAAAAACAAGTTAGAAAATGTAATGAGTCTTGAAGACATAGCACAACACTTCATACAAATCAAAGAGAAAGTAAGAACACGATTGTTGATGAAGGCTAACCTAACACATGAAGAGTGGGGTAACATGACCCCACATCAGAAAGAAGAAGTGGCTCGCGCAATGATGTATGATATGTTCAAAACTGATGCATCGTTTGAACCTCAATTGATGGCAGCGGTGGACAGTTACTACACCTTAGTGCGTGGTATGGATAAGCATCTTAGTGATGTTGTTTGTTCATTCATTCCTAATGTTTTATCATACACAGTATTGTTTGCAACCCACATCGCATTGATGAGAGTAATGCGCGACGGTATTGGTGTCGAAGATGAATGGAGTATCACAGGTGACGATGTTGAAATGGCGGCTGAAATCTTATACGATGTTTATGAGCAACTTGTTCTTTGGCTTGAGTCTGAAGTTGAAGTTGGAGCGAAAGCGGCAGAGAAAGCGGCAGTTATGCAAGGATGGCACAAGGCACGCAAGGTATGCAAGACTGTTGAGATTGAAGGCAAAGGCGAAGGATGGGTTTTGAAAAGTCAATTACTTGAACGCTATGGGTCGCAACAAGGCAGAAGCAAACCGGCTGTGTATGAGCGATTCAAAAAGGTAGAGAAGAACTTCTTGACTGCGCGCATAGGTAAAGCAGTATATGTCAAGTTCAAAGAGGAAGTGAAACAATGAGCGATACAATAAAGAATTACAAATCAATCTTAGAAGAAATCAGCGATGTGTTAGAAGGTGGCGATGTTGCCCTTGACCTTGAAGACGCGCCAAGCGCGGCTACAACTATTCGTATCATATCCAGCATTGTCGGGGATGCTTTAAGCGGAATTAAAGCGCATGAAGAAATAAAAAAAGTGTTTGATAAGATTGAGTTTGAAGTCTATGACAAAGATAACAAGGTGGTATCGAAGTGAGTAAAATAATGGCATTAGATATAGAGACAGCGAACTTTTCCTATGAGATAGGTGGATGGGATAAGACTCATCTGTTTGAGCCTGTTGTGGTAGCCACTTGGGATGGAGAGAACGCTCACATCTTTTCAAAAGAAGATACAATGATGATAGCAGGAACGGAAGTTCACCCTCTTCACCCAAGAGAATTAGGTGAGCATCTCAAGAAGCATGTTGACGCAGGTGGAGTTATCATTGGTCACAACATTCGTGGCTTTGATTTACCTGTTCTAAGAGACGCGCTTGATATGCATTACGCAGGTGTGCTGATGAATAAGGCTGACGAGTGTTTGATTGATACATCGTGGACACTTCGTTCCAGCGCAGGTCATTCAGTATCACTTGATGATGTGTGTAAACATACCCTTGGACGAGGGAAGGAGATTATGCATTCAGAGGATGCTCCTATTGCATGGAGAGAGAAAAAATACATTGAAGTAATGAAGTATTGTTTGGCTGATTGCCAAATGAATTACGACCTCTTTGCACACGGACAGCGCGAAGGTGTTGTCAAAGCAAGAGATTTAGTTTCTGGCACTATTATTGATATAGAAGTGTTATGGAAAAAGGAGTGAAACATATGACAGACGAAAGAAAAAATGGAAGAGAAGCCCAAATTAGTAATATACGAGCCGCAGTAAATATCGCAGAAACTGTCAGGTCCACACTTGGACCTGCGGGTATGGATAAGATGCTTGTTGATGAACAAGGACATACGATTGTAACCAATGATGGTGTCACGATTCTTCGTGAACTTGATACCGCGCACCCCGGTGCTAAGATGATGGTTGGAATCAGTCAAACACAAGAACAAGTCTGTAAAGACGGAACAACAAGTGTTGTTGTTCTCGGTGGACAGATGCTTGCGTTGAGCGAAGGATTACTGTTGAGAGGGATTCACCCTCAGACAATAGTGCGCGCTTACAATCGTGCAAGTGTTATTGCGATGGAAGGTGTTGAAGCACAAAAAACATCAGGTGATGAATTAGCAGTAGCGAAGACAGCACTACGAGGTAAAGCGACTGAAAGTCATTTGAATGACGCGGCAAGGCTATGTGTCGAGGTTGCGAAAGCGGTCGAAGGTGACCTTGACCGTGTTCGCATTATCACTCAAGCAGGTGGTTCAATGAAGGACTCATATTGGAATGCAGGTTTGGTCTTGAGTAAAGACTTCGCAATACCAACAGACACCGAGTTCAAAGATGCGCGAGTTCTATTGCTTGATGGTGGACTTGAAGGGTATGACCTAAGCGAAGTTCAAATGCAAGTCAATGACCCTGCTCAACTTCAACAAATCAAAGAGCAAGAAATGCAAATGCTTGGACATGCGGCTCAAGAGATTAGCGACATGTGTGATGTTCTATTAGTTCGCGATGGTGTTCACGAAGCAGTTGTGAAATACCTTGCGGCTAATGATGTGGGAGTTGTTACCCGACTCCAACAATCAGATATGGATGCATTAACACAAATCACAGGACTACCATGTTATCACCGCTTCACCGATGTGGATGAAGATAAACTCAAAGTGAAAGATTCAGTAATCAAGAAGGAGCGTATTGGTGACCTTGATTATGTAAGCGTGATTGTGCCTGAGTCGTGCGTTGTCACAATGGTGGTGCGTGGTGCTACTCGTCAAACACTTGATGAATATGAGCGAGCGTTCGACGACGCGCTTGGTGTAGTTTGTCTATACATGGGTGATGAAGGAGATGGTGTTCTTGCAGGCGGTGGTGCTGCTTTGTCTAAGGCTTCAGTTGCAGTCCGTAAACATGCTCAAGAGCAAAGCGGTTTGAATGCGAGAGAGAGAATGTGTCTTGAAGCATACGCTGACTCGCTTGAGATTATTCCAGCGGCTATCGCTGCTAACGCAGGTATGGACCCGCTTGATGTGGTAATGGAACTTCGTTCATGTCCTTTCCATCATGGACTATACATTGATGATGAAGGCATTGGTTCTGTTTGTGATACATTCAAAGAAGGAGTGGTTGAACCTACCCAATTGATTCGCCAAATTATCACAAGTGCTACCGAAGTAGCAACAGCAATCCTACGAATTGACGACATTGTAGCGCGGCGGGCTGAATGATAGTTGAGTTGTTCAAAGGCTTTCTCATAGTGATGGGGTTGCTCATAGCAGGGGAAGTGATTTATCGTCTCTGTGATTGGATTGTATTCAAGGCCAATAATCTTGCGGGAGAGATGGACGAAGAGGAATGATATAGATGTTTCAATTTCTATACAAGTTCTTCATCAGATTAATGGAGAAGTCATATGTTTGGATGGACGCGCGAATTGAGAAACCTGTGGATAAGGAATTGTTAGGGATTGCAATAGACCCTGACTTCGGTGCTATGAGTCGCCATCAATTATGCAATCATGCCGAGAATCGTTTCGGTTTAGAAGAAGACGCGCTATGGAATCTGCAATCAACTTCCAAGATTAGACTCGCTTGCCAATTGGCTCGGAATATGAAACAACAGCGACCGTCTTCTTGAGTGTGCCGCGTTCTTTGAAATGCCTTGCGCGGTTGGTATGCATATCTTCAGGGACGATAGTGCCTGCTACTGTGTGGCTCATGTCTTTGCCACCCTTACCATCGACATGTCGCTTGCGTCTCTCTTGAGTGAGTTCTGTTCGATACTTCCTACGCTCCGGTGACGACTCATACTTGGTATCGTAGTCATGCTTGTGTTTCTTAGCCGCGGGTGACACAGCATGTTTCAACAACCGCAAAGCGATGTCCATTGGTTCGCTCGCCTCTATGGTATCTTGCCAATTAGGGTCGTTTTCCTCATACGATTCGATTGGAAAACCTCTTTCATCAAGGACCGTCTCCTCGAATAGCATACCCGAACCGTCACACGGTTCGCATTCTCCGGGGTCAATACCAATTTCCGGTCGCCCCGCTTCGTTAGGGTCTTTACCCGTTCCTTGACAATTAGGACAAACTGAATCTTCTTCTTTAACCAAGACCATTTTCTTAATTGCTTTCTTCCTCTGAACCACTATGTTTTTTTGTGAAGGCATATCCTTCTTTTGAGTGACGCGCACCCCGTAATCCTGTGGGTAGTTTGGTCTTCCTTTTCTTGGTCTTGCTGGCCCGCGAGTGGGTAAATCCCCTGTTGGTTTTTTACCTCTAACGCTGACCTGTAAGTAATTCCCCTTATCGTCAACGCGGTGGCGTGAAGCACCATGCTCTTGTGTATCGTTTGGGTTATTCCCAACAAGACTCCAAAACTCTTCAGGGTATTTACCTTGTAAGTAGTCACTTGCGTGTTGTGTGGGTTGCGCGCTTACCTGTTGGACGGGTGGAACACCTGCCCAACCTGTCTCATTTGAAAGGTCAGGGTCATGGTTGGGTAGTGTGGTTTGAATCTTGATTACATTACCAGACAAATCCATTTGACCCGGTTGTATTTGCGCGAGTCGTTGTTGTTCAGCCGCCTGTCGTGCGGCTCTTTCTTGCGCAATCTTTTCTGCTTCGCGTTTAATGTTAGCAGTATTATCAACGAGAACTTTTTTATCGTTCAAATTATTAAACTCATGGAACAGTTTCTTCTGTTCTTTATTAATAAGCACTAACACTTGCCTCATATTGAAGCCTCTTTACATCACACGCGGAGCAATGCCCCCATTTACCGACAGATTTGTGGAAGCACCATCCGCAATAAGGGTAGTTTTTTGAATTGTGAGCCTTGGCCCATTTTTGTGTCTCTTCAGCATTCATTTACACCACTTAACAACACTTAGAACATTTGCATTTATCGCTACCTTTACATTTGCATTTGTCGCAACCGTCACAGTCGCTACCTTTACACATATCATTCTTCAGTAATCGGAACGCGAGGTCCATTGGACTACCTCTTTGTAAGTCAGCCATTCTGTCTTGAACATCATCATAATTTGCTTCTTCATCCGCATCATCTTGTCCGGGCTGGTCGCCTACGCGAGCAAGACCCGGTGCAGGTAACGGTGCGAATCCATGCATGGTTCCTTCAACATCGCCCGTCCCTCTGAGAGAAGAACCATGTTCACCTTCGATGCTACCGTGAAACTCCGGGTTTTTCTTTGCTCCCTCTTTGATACCTGTTCCGTGAGTAGTTGCGAATGGAGTAGTGAATGTCTCGGAAGGGTCGTGGTGAAATGGACTTCCTGCTTCTGAAGGTGCATGTTCAAATCTTCCATGTTCGCGCGCCCAATCCTCTAATGTTTGAGGCTCTTGACCTTGATGTGAACGACCCATCATTACGCGGTTTAACCGTGTCTGTTCTTTCGACCCGTCTGATTCATCCCCTGCTTGCGCAGCATCGAGTTCATCCAATCCCACATATTTACCGTATGAAGGATGGTCAGGAGTGATACCTTGTTTCTCATCAAGTTTTGTTTTGAAACCAACGCCTCTGTTTTTCTTGCGTTCCACAGCAGCCGTTCTATTGAAAGAGCGTTCTTCTGCTCCTTTCTTCCCCATTGCTTTGAACGCTTCTTCGATAGGTATTTTCTCTCTTAACGATTTGAACTCATCACCTTCAAGGTGGTCCTTCAAGTTGATACCAGACATGTCAACGCCCATATTTTTAAGTTGTTGAGTCAATCTATGAAGAGTCGAATCCATATCTGCTTCCTTTTTAGAACGATGGGTCACCTCTCGGTGCGGGGCCAACCCTGTTCTGAACTTACCTTGTAAGTCCTCCATTGATTTAGGCGCGCGCTTCTCTTCAACTCTCGATTTGTGGTCTTCTGATTGTTGCTTTGCATCATTCATAGCGGCCTGTAACTCATCTGCGTCGTAATCACCAGCCAGCAATTCTTCTTTCGATTTACCCATCGAAGCGGCTAAATGTTTCCAACTAATCCTATTTGAATGCAGGGTTGTATGGAACAGGTGAGGGTTTTTATCAAATTGTTGCTTCATTTGAAGCGCGGCTGTTTGATTGCTTCCTTTTTCTTTTATAGATTCAGAAGTTTCTCCACTCTCTTCTCTCCTTGCTTCTCTCACCGCTTTACGCTCGCGGCGTGATTGTGATTTTGATTTGCGTGGCTCATCGGCTTTCTTCAAACTTTTAGGTTTGCGTTCGCCGGGTCCCACTTTAGGGTGCTTACCAATTGCAATAACTAATACATTGTTTTTGCCTTTCTGTTCTTTATTTGGCTTCATAATAGATTCTCCTTTATACATTCTCATCACCTTTACTATGTTCTTTGAACTTCGGTTTGGTCAAACGCGGCTCCTGCCACAAGTGGTGGCATGAAGGACACTCCCACACAAGCAGACGCGTTTCCCGTTCATTAACATAGCGGCCCTCTATTCTACGCGCGAGGACGCTTTGATTACACTTCGCGCATGTTTGGCTTAATCTTTCTTTCAGTTTTCCCATATTTCTACCTCCTTATTGTAATGTTAAGACAACAGCCGGGCTATTTCCAGTATTGCCGTTAGAATCAACTACGGAATACACAACATGAAGCGTAGAACCTATTCCTGCTGCTAATTCAGGAGCAGGTAACGCTCCTGTTGCTGAAAAAGTGCCTAATTGGGCGAATATAGAATTAGGGATTACGGTTGCCCCTCCTAAAGAAGCCGATGCTGCTATCGTTTGAGAGTTAGCAAGCACAGCGTCCGTCGCGCCGGCGAGTCCTCCAAATGTTGATGCATCTACATTGTCTAACCATGCTGTCCAATCCAAGATTGCTCCTCCAAGCAGATGCCCCGATAGAGCATTACCTGTGGGTAATACACCTGAACCATAGACGGGCCAATGAAATTGAATAGTGTCAGATGCTATGGATGCTCCACCTGCTAATGTTACAGTTGGTGTCATTTGTAAAGTGTCACCAGCGTTCCCCGTTATGTCACCTCTGTTGGCCCACATAGCAACCGCTGTAAGAGCATGAGTTCCTGAAATTGTTCCTCCGAAAGTAGCCCCTAAATTGGTTATCGCTAATGCGGGAATAGGGTTAGCAGGGGCAGCAGCCGCCGCTTGGTTCTGAGCAACACCGCTAACAACAGGGAACAATCAAATGCCTCCAAAGGCAAGCCATTCAGCCGAACCGCCACCAACAGCACATATGATTGATGTAGCCGCGTATGCAGTAGTGTTGGTCTTGTTTGCAGCCGCCCCGTTTATTTTATCACCACTCTGAGGAGTGATAACAATATCTTCACCATCGCCATTAACTAAAACAAACTGAGTTCCTACTGTGGGGTTAACGGGTAAAGTAAACACTCCCGCGCTTCCTTTGGTGAATTGATATACTGTTCCTGATTCAGCAATTGCCGGTGCAGGGTCGCTTGTGCAAACTTCTATGCCAGCGCGAAGTGTTACCTGTCCTGCCAGCGCGAGAGTAGCCTCTCCCTCAACTGCGGTGATGGCGTTAGCGGCTGAGAAGGCTGTCGCGCTTGCGGCAATAGCGTCCAACTTGTCATGATGTGCAACGGTCATTACACCAGCAATAGAACCACTCGCTTCTGCAATTACCACATCGGTTCCATCCGAAGAGACTATTGTAAGTTGTGATGCGTGAGTAGTTCCTGTTAAATTAGTAGTAACATTGGTAGCCTTTGCTGTGTTAGCGGTAACAGCATCAAAGATTGTATTACTCATTACACCCGACACGCTTGTAGTAGCGACGGGTATAATTGCATTCGTTCCATCTGAAGATTCTATTGTTCTCGCACCTGTGCTTCCTGATATGGATAAGTTGGTAACTACATTGGTAGCCTTCGCTACATTTGCGGTGTGTTCATCAAAGATTGCTTTACTCATTACACCGGCTACGGATGTAGTAGCGATTGGTATAGTCGCGTTTGTTCCATCTGAAGACTCTATTGTTCTTGCGCCTGTGGTTCCCGATATGGTTAAATTAGTAGCGACATTGGTGGCCTTTGCTGTATTTGCGTCTATCTCAGCGAGTAGTGTGTTGTCTATTTTATCTTCTGTGACAGCATCATCTGCAATTTTTGCTGTGGTGACATTTGCATCCAGTATCTTCGTTGTGATAACTGCATCAGCAGCAATGGTTGCGGCTACTGAACCGCTACCGCTTGCTGTTACATCTCCTGTTAATGCTGTTATAGTTCCCGCGCTGGCTGTTGCACCATCCGCAACATTGAGAAGTGTTAGAACTTCTGCTTTGGTGATACCTGCTGTGAATGCGGGTGTTCCGCTGTTATCGTAAATTGCAGGTGCGGACCCCGCCGCTATGATAGCGGATTGATAATCACATCGTAGCCATACACTTCCATCATAAATGAAGGTAGCGCGGTGAGTAGTTAGAAGCGTTTCATTAATACCTGTGCCGTCAAACACTATGTTACCCGCGCCCTCATTACAGACTTCAATTTGATGCCCTTCGGGGAACATGTATTTTGCGCCACCATCCTTTTCGGGATTCAAAGTAATTGTAATTCCCCCGTTTGGTGATAACATTAAGAAAGAATCACCATGCGCGGTAATTATCCATGTGTCGCTATTAGTTAATGCGGTTGCTGTTGCATCAACACCGCGCCCGTCGAGTCTAACCGAGTAATGTCCTGTGCCTTCACTATTTCTTCCTGCAAAATATAGATGGTTTAAGGAGTGTCCACCTGCGCGGTCAAGACCTTGCGATGGTCCTTGACCATAACCTGCGGCGGATGAAGCGGGTGCTGTTTGAGCAAACGCGCCGAATTGAGGATGGCTCGGCCATATAGCAGTAATGCTATCGCTTGCCGCTACATCTCCTTGT
>Ga0115000_10004243_pt1 | contig 11783 bp, 9 predicted proteins | sample ArcticOcean_MG_C_6_FD_89690 | JGI IMG/M metagenome (GOLD analysis project Ga0115000, IMG submission 89690) | Marine microbial communities from western Arctic Ocean - ArcticOcean_MG_CB8_128 | ecosystem: Environmental > Aquatic > Marine > Oceanic | place: Arctic Ocean: Canada Basin | collected... | reverse complement strand
TTTTTTGCTTCATTTAACCTTAATAAACCATGATCAATTAATATTGCCGTAGATTGATTACCAATTGCTTTATGTAATAAGGCCGCAACCACTGTTGAATCAACACCACCGCTAACACCAACAATAACTTTATCTTCTTTTACTTGACTCCGAATAAGTTTTATTTGTTCTTCAATAAAGTTTCCAGCTGTCCAAGTTGGCGAAGAATTAGCTATCTTAAATAAAAAATTTTTAATCAAAATCTTACCTTCATCAGTGTGAGCTACTTCTGGATGAAATTGAGTAGCAACAATAGATTGGTCTTCATTAGACATCGCAGCAATAACACCATTTGAGGAATGTGCTAATGTATGCCACCCATCAGGAATTTTTGTTACACGATCCATATGACTCATCCATACTTGAGAACGTTTTGAAACATTTTTGAAAAGCTTTTTGTTATTATCAATTTCAATTTCAGCAAAACCATATTCACCTTGGCTATTAGACTCTACTAAGCCACCATAATGATGGGCTAATAGCTGAAGGCCATAGCAAATACCTAATATTGGAATTTTAATATCAAAGATCCTCTTATCAAAATTTGGAGCTTCATCAGCAAAAACACTAGATGGACCACCTGATAAAATTATAGCTGAAGGATCTCTTCGTTTAATTTGATCTAAATTAGTATCAGGTGAAAGAACCTCAGAATAAACATTCAGCTCTCTGACTCTTCTAGCAATTAGTTGCGTATATTGAGAGCCAAAGTCAAATATAACAACTCCTTTTTTTTGCAATTGGTTAATTAGAAGTTCCAGTCATTTAACTTATCAATGAAATCAAAATTTGTCATTTGTAATTGTAATGGAGTTATACTTACATATCCTTCTTTTATAGCAACGCCATCAGATTCCAACTCAATATCAGTATCTTTAACATCGCCCGTCATCCAATAATATATTCGCCCTCTTGGATCTTCACGTTTCTCAAAATTATCTTCAAAATGAATAGCACCTTGGTGAGTAATCTGATATCCTTTTATTCCACCTTTAATATCTTTGGGTATATTTACATTTAATAATGTATCATTTGGTAAGCCATGATTTATAACTTTATTTACTATTTTTTTAGCAACAATTTTTGAAGTTGAGAAGTCCATATCTCTCAAAGCATCCAAACTAATAGCAATAGATGGAATCCCTAAAAAAGTTCCTTCAGTAGCAGCTGATATTGTTCCCGAATACAATAAGCTTTGTCCCACATTTGCGCCAGCATTAATTCCAGATATAATTATATCTGGTTTAACTTTCATAATTGATTTGACAGCGATTTTCACTGAATCTGCTGGTGTTCCATTTACTGCATAACCTTTAAATCCATTGGCTCTAGTAACTTCTTCAATTCTTATTGGATCAGAAATTGTAATGGCATGACCTACTGCACTTTTTTCAGTGTTTGGAGCAACAACCGTCGTTTTCCCAATTTCAGACATTGCTTCCCATAAAGCATATATGCCTGGAGCATAAATACCATCATCGTTTGAAATTAATATAGACGGCTTGATCATTTAATTAGCATTTCAATAAGTTTAGACAATATATCTTTCATTTTTTGCCGAGGAACAATACGGTCAACAAAGCCTTTATCTTTTAGGAATTCAGCTCTTTGAAAACCTTCTGGTAAGTCTTGGCCAATAGTCTGTTTAATTACTCTTGGACCAGCAAAACCAATCAAGGCTCCTGGCTCAGCTAGAATCACATCACCAAGCATTCCAAAACTTGCTGTAACTCCACCAGTTGTTGGATCTGTCAATATTGGAATAAATAGACCACCCTCTTCTTGAAATCTTGCTAGTTTTGAACTAGTTTTTGCTAGTTGTAATAATGATAAAGATGACTCTTGCATTCTTGCACCACCAGAAGAACAAATTAAAATTAAAGGTATCTTTTTTTCGCGAGCACTTTCTATAGACCTTGATACTAATTCTCCTACTACAGAGCCCATACTTCCACCAATAAAACTGAAATTCATAATAGCTAAAATAACTTCATGAGTATTAATTTGTCCATTAAAGCAGTTTATGGCATCATTTTGTTTGGTTTTTAATTGTGCGGTTTCTAATTGCTCAACATATTTTTTTGCTGCTTCAAAATCTAAAGGGTCGGAAGGTTTTATATTATTAAATATTTCTGTAAATGTTCCTTCATCTAACAATAAATCTCTGTATACACTAGGTTGAACTCTAAAATGGTGTTCACAATGTCTACAAACTGAGTAATTTTTATCTAGTTCCGGTTTGTATTGAATTTCTGAGCAAGTTGGACATTTTAACCATAAACCGCTCGGAATATTTTTTTTACTATTATCAGTAATATTTTTATCTTTTCGCCTAAACCAAGACATAATTACTCACTTTTTTAACCATTTCTATAGCATCTTCTCCATCGCTATAATATTCTTTACGAATATTAATTTCTTGAAAGCCAAAGCTTAAATATAAATTAATCGCAGGGAGATTAGTTCGTTTTACCTCTAAAAAGATATTAACATCTTTTAAGTGTTCTTTTATTATTCTATTTAAAAAAATCTTTCCAAATCCTTTATGTTGGAATGGAATATCAATTACTAAATTTAAAATATGAACTTCTTTGCCAAAAATATGAGAGAAGAAATAACCTATTATTTTCCCATTAATCTCAGCTATAATATTTAATGTATTATTAGACTTATTTAATTCATTTTGAATAGATTCTTTTGTCCATGGTTGATTAAATATTCTCTTTTCCATTTCAAAAATGAAATCTAAATCCTCAAGCTTTGCCATTCTGCAATTAATTAGTTTACTCATAGTTCAAATGGTGAAATATAATTTGGCACTAAATCGTATGGTCTTTCAATAAGCCAATCTTCATAATTATTAGCAGCTAATTCCCCGATTTTTTTAGCAGAAGGTATTAAAGTTTCATGCTTTTCATCTCTAATTAATTTTTCACAACCATAATGAAAAATAAGTTTTGAATGATCAATCTTTTCCCATTGTACAGCTTTTGGCTTTTTAAAGGTTTTATTTTTTTTAAAAGCTTGAATATATACAATATCGCGATGTGAGTAGAGTAAAACCGAATATTCATTTATAAGCTTAGACATTTTTCCAAGAGCATCAAGAGTTGGAACTGGAATAATTGGTAAATTTTTAGCATAGGCTAATCCCTTAGAAAATCCTAGACCTACTCTTAATCCTGTGAATGAGCCCGGTCCAATAGATACGGCAACTGCATTTATTTTAAATTCATTAAAATTTGAAGATTTTATTAACGTATCATAAAAAACAGGTAATTGTTCTGCGTGTTTTCTAGGTATTCGTTTTTCAACTAAATCTACACATTTTCCATTTTTAATTAATGCAATTCCACAAATATCAGTTGAGGTCTCAACTGCAATTATATTCAACTGAGCTTACCTTTTATTTTTATTATTCTTGTATTAGGTTCATCTTCAATTCTTTTAAAATAGATGTATATCCAATCATCAGACCATAAATCCTTAATTCTTTCTGGCCATTCAATTAAAGATACTCCATTTACTGGATTTAAATAATTTTCTCCACCAATATTTAAAAAGTCAATACTTGTATCAAGTCTATAACAATCAATATGATAAAGAAAAAGGTTCCCAAAATATTCACTAACCAATTTAAAAGTCGGTGATATAACGTGATTTTTAATACCCATCCCTTTAGCAAAACCTTTAGCAAATGTAGTTTTCCCTGCACCCAAATTACCAATTAAAGCAATTACCATTCCTGGTTTTATCTTTTTTGCTAACTCTGATGCAAAAAATTCAGTTTTTTCTGGAGAATCTAATCTTTTTTGATTCATTTTGGATCCATAACCATAATTGGAACCATCATTTCTTGCATAGAAACTCCACCATGCTGAAAACTACCCTTTAATTTTATTTTATATTTATTCTGTTCATTAGGATATAAATAATAATAATCATCTTTTGAGAGTAAATAATTTGTCTGATAGCCAATTTCTGGTAATCTAAATTTTGAAAGATCTCTTACATCAATAGAATGTTTTTTAGATGCATTTATATTTCTTCCATGCTTATAACGTACACCTGAAGATGCATTTCTATCAGCTGAAACAATTGTACTTTTGTTAACCATAATACTACCATGATCACTTGTCATTACAATTTTATAACCAGATGAACCAAGATTGCTTAATACGGTTCTTATCCAAGATTTTTCATACCAAGCAGTTACAGCTTTTTTATAACTAATTTCATCAGGAAGCATTTCTTTTAATACATCTGATTCTGAACGACGGTGTGCTAATTGATCAACAAAATTAACAACTATTGCAATTAAATCATTTTTTAGATATTTATCTAGTTTTGACAAAAAATGTTTTCCCTCCTCAACCATCCATATTTTATGGTAATGATGAGTAATATTTGACAAATTATATCTTTTTAATTGATCTGTAAGGAATTGACTTTCAAAATGATTTAAACTACCTTTGTCTAACTTCATAGCATCTAGTTGTTCAGGATATTTTTTACAAAATTGATCAGGAAATAAACCTGAAAAAATAGCATTTCGAGAGAACGGTGTAGCTGACGGTAATAAAGAGACAGAAGGTTTAATTTTTATCTTAAAGTCTTCCGCTAAAATTGGGTAAAGAGACATAAACTGATCTAAACGCATAGCATCCATTACTACTAGGCAAACTTTTTCATTATTATCTAATATTGGCTTTACTACTTTTGAAACGATATCATTTGAAAGAATAGGGCGATCTTTATCAAAGAGCCAATTTGGATATTCCTGCTCGATAAATTTAGTAAATTTATGATTACATGATTGAAATTGTTCATCTAAAATTTGTACCAAATTTTCTTCTTTTTGGTCTTCCAATTTTGATTCCCATTTAATAAGTCTAGTATATATTTGCCACCAATCATCAAATGTATGGCAATTATCAATATCTATTTCAATTTGTTGAAATTCTTTTAGATAACCACTAATAGCTTTATCACTTTTGATAATAGTATTTTCCAAAACTTGCTTACAAACTATAAAAATTTGACTTGGATTAACTGGTTTGATTAAAAAATGTTCAATTCTTTCAGATATTGCTTCATCCATAAGCCATTCTTCATCACTTTTTGTGATCATTATAACAGGTAAAGTTGGATTCTCTTCTTTAATCTCTTTAAGAACCTCTATCCCATCAATGCCAGGCATAAATTGATCAAGTAAAACAAGATCAAAAATTTGTTCTTTAGACTTCTCAACTCCATTTTGACCACTATTAGAAGTAGAAATCTGATATCCTTTCTCCTCTAAAAATAGAATATGCGGTTTGAGATGCTCAATCTCATCATCAATCCAAAGAATCTTACCACGTTCCTTATGCATAATTTTCAGTATTATAAATTATTTTAGATTATTAGCTTTTTAAAAAAACTTACTTTGTCTTCATAGTCCAGATACCATCCCAATTCTTGCCTGGAGGCTCTGCTTTAAAGTAGTCACAACGATCTAAATAAACAGCGGAAGGAGTTGTTGGTCTATCTTTAAAAATTTCTTCCATTGATAGAGAATCTTTAAACCTTTTTTTTGCTTTAGTCCAATCTTGCTTTTTATAGAGATGCATACCTTCATCAAAAGCTTGAACTAACTGAGACTGTTCATTGCTCATTTCATTTTTCAATGAAATAAGTTCATATCCTTTAACAGGTTTATTCTTTCCTTTTACTTTTAGATAATCTAAAAATCTCCACTCGAATAGATCAGCAACTACTTTTTGAGTATGTTCAGCAACAAAGATATATACTCCATAATGTTTTGCTGCTGGCTCAAGTCGGGCAGCTAAATTAACTGTATCTCCCATCATGGTATAATTCATACGCATTGCTGAGCCCATATTACCAGTAACCATCTCTCCTGAGTTTAATCCTACACGATGCCTAATATTATGTACTAATTCAGGCCAATCTCCTTTATTTGCCCATTCACTTCTCATAATTTCTAATTTTTTTTCCATTTCTAAAGCAGTTAAGCATGCATGAAATTCATGGTTTTTTAAAGAAACAGGGGCACCATAAAAAGCTACAATTGCATCACCAATATATTTATCTAATGTCCCTTTGTGTTCAAGAAGAATATTAGTCATTTCCGTTAGATACTGGTTCATAAGACTAACCATTTTTGTAGGCTCTAATACTTCAGAAAACGATGAGAAACTTTGAATGTCAGAAAAAAAAGCGGTATGATATCCAGCTTCGCCACCAAGCTTAGGCTCTTGTTTATCAGCATACATTTGATCAATTAGATCAGGTGATATATATGCACCAAAAGTATTTTTAAGAAACTTTTTATCTTTTTGTTCAACTATAAATTTATAAATAACATTTCCTGTATATGTAACTAACAAACCAGCTAGCGGAGCAACTAATGGAATAACATAGGATTCTCCTATCTCCGGTAAAGATATACTAAAGAGACTCGAATTATTTGACATTATTTTTTCAGGAAACATTGAAGCTAAATTACTTTTAATAAACCAAAATAGATCATCAACGAAAACTCCGCATACTATTGCAAAATAAATAAAACCTTCCAAAATAATAAGAATTCCAGCAGAAACCGGATTTAAATAAGATAAAATCAAAAATGCGATTAAACTTAATAATGCTATTAAGAGGGTATGACTAAATGGATAACCATATATTAATTCAGTCAATTGCCCACCCATAACATTTATATAATTCTCGTCTAAAAGAGTTTGTATCGCATTAGCATGTGTCTCCATACCAGGAGTTAATTGCTGAATTCCCCAAAAATTATAGTAAGGTGTTTGTTTATAATCATGATGAACTTCCACTGAGGTACCTATGACTACTATTTTATTATAAAAAGGTGATTTTGTTACATCAAATTCTTCACTGATATCCATTATATCCATCATCTGCTTACGTTCAATCGGATCTTCAATATTTTTTATCCATTCAGGAATTTCTCCAGGAAGAAACTGGCTCATCCAATCAATATCTTCAATAGGGTCTCTCAATGTGACATCTTTAGTATCAATAACATAAGCCAAAGAAAATTTAGGAAAAGTACCCCAAGGTGGAAGATCTCTATCTCCTCTGTATTTATATCCTGAAGGAGGTCCGTAATAATTCACAAGGAATGAGTTTCCTGCACCGTAAGCATTTATATTATAACCTCCATAGTTCCAAGAAAGGTTGTCAGGGTTAAAATATGGTTTAGCTGTATCAGGAATACTTTTAAACTCTTTAAAAGCTTTGACTGCAAGGGTCAAATAATATTTATCAGGTTCATGAGCCATTTCACCAAAAAGTGCATATCTTCTTGAAAAACCATCCATATCCATTTGGTCATTAATTAATCCTACTTCTGGATTTGCCTTCATTATAGGATCAACAGGATAAGAAATATATTGTGGAGGAACAGATGTAGGTTCTGTTACCATTTTTACAGGCATAATAACAGATGTTCCAAACATTTGAGCCTCTTCAATAGCTTCTCCAAGCATTTTATCACCATGACGTGGTATCATATATGGAAGTGATTCCCATATATATTTTGCTTGTGATGAATCTCTAACATTAGGTACTTGGTTAAGTATTTGATCTGGTGACATATTTGAAATTAAATCGTGATATACTTCAGAACGATTCTCTGGAGCATCAAATTGAATATCAAAGACTATAACTTTTGCCCCAGCGTTATACAAATTACGTACAACTTTCCCCCATACACTACCACGAGGATAAGGCCATTCTTCAGGCATAAGTCTCCATGCTTCATCATCAACCTCAAGTAAGACTATATCAGTTCCTTTATTAATGTAAGTTGAATCGGAAGCTGTCCAACCAGTTAAAGGACCTCTAACTGAATTAAAACGATAATCATAAGTCTTTAATTCAATTGTATCAAAAACACCTATCCAATGTGCAACTGAAACAATTATTATAGCACCAAAAGTGATTAACCAACCAACCCAATTATTTTGGACATACTTTTGAACGTCTTTAGTCTTTATTTGCATACTTAAAAGTTATATTGAACGTTAAATATTAGACCCATGGAATTTATATTAAATACTTCATCTGAATTATCAATCTTTCCATCTCCGTCATTATCTAATTTATCTTTTTTGAAATCAGGTGTATAGTTAAACCTTACTTGACTCATTATCGATGCAGTTAAATTTTCTTGCAATCGATAATCTAGTCCAGCCTTTAGGCCAAGAAGTTTAGAATTAATTTGACTTTTGCTATTTAAAAAAGTAATTACTCCTTTAGAGTTTACTTTATTTTCAAAAATCATCTTATTAGCTGATAATGAAAAATGAGTCCATGTATATGGTATTTTATTCAATTGATTATTTTTTATAGAAGGGATTTCAAGCTTAGTTTGGCTCATATGATAAACTACCTTTAATTGATCAGGAAATAGTGTAGCTAAAGTAACTGAGATTGTCTTTGAATCTGTTTTAGGAAATAAATACAGATTACTTCTTTTATTATTAATATTGTCTAGGTTAGTAACTTTTCCAATATTTAAAGTAATATTTTGCTTAAGGTTTCCACTCGTAAAAGGAACACTAACTGCCAACATGCTAGTTGAAGCTTTCGAATCTTCTCTTAAATCAATAGTCCCACTTCCAACTGAATCTAGTTTTGTTTTTTCATTGTTTTTACCAATCGACTGATAGTTGAAAACAAATGTCGGCATATTTGAACCTAATAAAAAAGTTAAATTCATAAATAATGTATTTGTATTTAAAGGAGAAACGATAGTCTTTAAAATTTTATTATCAAGATGTTTAAAACCTAAATTAAGAAATAATTTTTGGTCAAGTAAAGAAACTCTATCTGATATCGTAAACTGGCGTGTATTACTTCTTAAATATGGATTAGCTAATGAAATATATTCAGGTCCAACTTGTAAATATTCTGCTAAAATACTATTTCTTGAATAATTTCCTCTTAGTTTTATTCTAAAAGCTGATGATGGCATATTTATAATTGCTGCAATTGGATTTGAACTAAGTGAATTTATATCAATAGGTATAAGAGGCGTCATGTTGGTATTAATAATAAACATACTTTTAAAACTTTCTGGATCCAATAAAATATCTCCTGTACTAATCTTTGAAGAGCCAGGAAGTTCCTTACCGTTTTCATCATATAAAAGTCCTATAAAACCATCTAATGAATCATCTAAAGCAGTATCTAATTCTGAAATAGACATCTCTCCATCCCAAATATCTCTATTATAGAGACTTATGTTCCAATCAAAATCAACAGTTAACCTTCGATCATCTAATACCGTACCAATATTAAATCCAAATACTAGATTATCTTGTGGTTTTTGACCAATCCAATTATTTGTGGGCCTATTTAATTTATTCCCAGCTAATGTTAATGCATTATTAAAACCATCAACAGTATAAATACCAATTGGTACACCTTGAACTAATGAATCAGATAAAAATGTGGCTTGATTTAAAATTTTATTTACGGAAGTAGTATCATCTCGGGTTTTTATAAGATGTACACCAGCTTTTAGTTTAGAAAATAAATTCGTAGAGAGCCTTATTCCTGTTACATTTCTTCTAAAAGTAAAACCTGTTCTATCTAAATAATATGATTTAGATCCATCTTGATTTGTTGATGTTCTATCATATAAAATATTATAACCGCCATTTAGATTATTTTTTTCTTGAACAACTCTATTTAATTCACCATTAATAAATTGAATTCTAAACCAATTTAAATCAGCATTAATTCCAATACCTCGAACCCGTTTACCATCAATTGTAAAATGACTTAATTGAGGGTAAAAATCTCCAAAATTGACATCTATGAAATTTGCAAAAGAGAAGGAAGTCCCAAAACGATTATGGGGTTGAGAATAAGGTGATTCTCGAGAGGTTAATCTAAGATTTGTACTTAATTCAGCCCATTCAGCATCTACTTTCATATCACCCACTAACTCTGCGATATTTAATGAGGACCCACTTAATTTTTCAGTTGATAACCTACTATTTACTTTACCCTTAAATTTAATTATTTCTGAAAGTTCAACCCGCTCTGTTCCAACGGTAAACTTCCAGGTTAATGGAGAAATATCATTTCCATCTAAATCCTTTAGTAAAATTTGAACAGTGTGAATGCCAACTGATAATTCACCAGGGTCATAGCTTAAAATATTTTCTTCTATCAAAGTAGAATTGGATACATTTATATTATCAATTAATAATTGGATTGAAGAAAAATCTACTTTATTTACATTAAAGAAAGAAGCTGCTATAAAAACAGACCTTTTATCAATTAATTGATTTGGCTCAGGTGATAAAATAAGAATATCTTTGTTAACTTTAATATCCATAAAACCTAATGCACTTTGTTTTGAAGGAACTGACATTAAATAATGAGGATTATTATATGGATCTTCTCTTGGAAATGAGACTAATCGATCTTGACTAAATTGAAAAGTAATAACATACTCTAAGCCTTCTTTAGTCATTGCAAAACCTGGAATAGATGCTTCCCAGTTTATACCTGAATCTATAAAAGGTATTTCTAAATAAGATTCGCTTCCAGGAAGACGATAATATAAAGTTGCATCTATGGGATCAATAAGCTCAAATGAAGATGCTTTTAATATTAATTCTTTACCTACCTCAGCATAAGGTGGAGGTGCATGGTATAATAATCTAGTCTGACTGCTTAAACTACTTATTAATAAAAGTAGTAGAACTATCCCTCTATGTTTAGATATGATCTTTTGGGTCAAAACCAATATTATTTATATTTAATAACTAAAGTTTTCTTATTTCCTGAAGCATCCTCAAATTGAATCTCAAGTTTTTGTTCACCTTTAGCGTTATCACTTGGATCATCAGGAATATTTTTAGGATCAGTTTTAAAGGACTGAAGATCACCAGAAGATGATGAAATACCAGTTTTTCCACTTATAATCTCTAAAGACTCACCAGAAATAATATTAGAGAATTCCACTTTCCCCTCTAATCCAATGAGTGAATCATTTAGTTTGTTTGAAATCACCCAAAAATCAGTACCTTTTACTGATGCAACTGAAACTGAAGTTCTAATGATAAAACCGGACTGCTTTTGTTTATTAACTATAGCACGTATAACTCCACCCTCTAATTTAATTTCTTTAGCAATTGATCGGGCTGAGCGTTTACCAGTAATTGTTAATTTAGACTTTTCTTTTATTTTTAAAGCTGTTTTATCATCAATAAATAAAAGGGCAACAAAGCCTCCTTTCTTTGTAGTAATTATATCTCCAGTCTCAAAGATTTGACCTTTTTTTATTATTGATTCTGATTGATCACCACGAACATACATGGCATTACCGATTATTTTTGTAGCAATTGCGATTTTTTCTTCAGCAAATAAATTTGAGAATAAAAGAATGAATGTAAAAATTATCTTTTTCAATTTAATTTTGAATTGAAATAGAGTTAATCGATAATTCATTTTTTGCTAAGTTTGTTAAGATTTGATTTAAGATTGTTTTATTAATATTTGAATTATTTAAAATAATTTTATTACTAAGACTATAACCTGCTAGAGGTCCATCAACTCCAAATAATGCATTATACTGATCTTCACCTAATGCTTGAATTAAATTTTGTTGATTTATATTTTGTGTTTTTATATTAGCTGATTCAGAAGGATTAGATATTTTAAAAACATATATTGAAGATGATTCATCTTCATAT
>Ga0115000_10004242_pt1 | contig 11783 bp, 11 predicted proteins | sample ArcticOcean_MG_C_6_FD_89690 | JGI IMG/M metagenome (GOLD analysis project Ga0115000, IMG submission 89690) | Marine microbial communities from western Arctic Ocean - ArcticOcean_MG_CB8_128 | ecosystem: Environmental > Aquatic > Marine > Oceanic | place: Arctic Ocean: Canada Basin | collected... | reverse complement strand
TTAGCTTCTACCTTCTCTCTTAATTTGCCTTTGAGTTTTTCGGTGTTTTTATACAACCCTTCAATACTCCCGAACTCACATAAAAGTTTAGAGGCTGTTTTAGCCCCCACTCCAGGTACCCCAGGGATATTGTCAGAAGCATCACCCATGAGGCCTAGGTAATCGATTACCTGTTCAGTGTTATTCAATCCAAATCTCTCACAAACTTCCTCTGGCCCCCATATATTAGGAGGGTTTTTCCCTCTACCAGGCCTGTACATTCGACATCTGTCCGATACTAATTGACCGAAATCTTTATCCGGAGTCATCATATAAACGTCGTAATCCTCTGCTTCAGCTTTTTTCGCTAGGTAACCTATCAAATCGTCTGCCTCATATCCCATTTCCATACGAGTTGGGATATTTAGACCTTCTAGTACTTTATGAATAAGAGGTATGCTAAGAACTATATCCTCTGGTGTAGCATCACGATTTGCTTTGTATTCCGGGTACACCTTATTTCTAAAGGATCCACCTGGCGGGTCGAATACAACAGCTAAATGTGTTGGCTTTTCAATCCTTATAATTTCTAGAACGGCATTCACAAACCCAAATACAGCCGAGGTGTTAATCCCTTTTGAATTTATCCGTGGATTCTTAATAAAGGCGTAGTAAGCTCGAAAGATTAAGGCATACGCGTCTATCAGGAATAGTTTTTTTTCTGAGTCGTTTGAAAGCATCTACTTAGAAATCTTTTTTTTATATAACGGCACTGTACTGCAAGCTTCGCCGAACATCAAACTCTTTACTACAGGCTGGAGTTTCATCTGTAATCTCATCAATTCCTCTGCTCCGCCTACTCCGCCACAACCGCTTACTAAAATTCTTTTGTCCCTATAGTCATCAAGATTAATCTCCTCGATTGCTTTACGTAAAGACTCTTTTTCTGCCCCGTTCATTCCTCCTGTTACTACAAATGCGGCATCTGAAAGTTTTGAAGTTATAAGCATCCAGGCCCAGTCTGGAATTATTGAATCAACGGCTACCGTGAGGCCTACACCTAGCCCTTCGAAATCTTTCGTGTTCACATCCTGTACATGCCCTCTAAACTCCTTTTCTCTTACTACAGTGCCCTGCCAAAGCCACTTAGTAAAATCAAGTTCTACTGTTTTAATACGGTCGAGTTTATCCATCTCAAACTGCATCAAACCACTCTCCGATACTCGGTTTATTATCTCGTCGTCAGGCTTATCCATAGACAACTAAATTAAGGAAAAGAGACCAGATATCAGGCAGATTGTATACCAGACTTATCATCAATGTCACTACAAACAATCACATCCCTAAGCTTCAAACTCTCTTCAACTATAGATGCGCTGTCATATCCGCATTCAGCATATAATTCAGCTTGGGTACCATGCTCTATCCATCTATCGGGAACTCCTAATCTTACAACTTTAGAGCTATATCCATGGTCGGCCATCCATTCTAAGATAGCAGACCCCATACCGCCTTGAATAGTTCCATCTTCAACAGTGACCACTCCTTGGAATTTACCGAAAATCTCATGAAGAAGGACATCATCCAAAGGTTTCACAAAGCGCATGTCATAATGAGCTACACTCACACCTTGTTTCTCTAATTTAGTAGTGGCGTCAATCACTTCAGTTCCTATCGCGCCTATACTTAGTATAGCCAAATCAGTCCCATCTTCTAATTTCCTACCCTTACCTATAGGCACTTCGCTAAAATCCTTTCTCCAATTTATCGCTGATCCAGTTCCACGAGGATATCTAATTGAAATAGGTCCGTTATGTTTCATTGATGCGGTATACATCATGTTTCTTAGATCACATTCATCTATTGGAGCGCACACAACCATATTAGGAATGCTTCTCATAAAGGCCAAATCAAAGACTCCATGATGTGTAGGACCATCTGCACCGACAACACCTCCTCTATCAAGACAGAATATTACGTGTAAATTCTGAATAGCTACATCGTGAATGACTTGATCGAAAGCTCTCTGAATAAAGGTGGAATAGATATTACAGAAAGGAATCATACCTTGAGTGGCTAGTCCTGCACTGAAAGTGACAGAGTGTTGTTCAGCGATTCCTACATCGAATGTTCTCTCAGGAATCTCCTCCATCATCATCTTTAAGGATGATCCAGATAACATTGCCGGAGAAACTCCTACGATACGCATATCTCCCTTTGCTAGATCAATGATAGTCCGTCCGAATACATCCTGAAACTTCGTTGGCTTAGGTTCTGAGATATCTGTAGTTTTTACAGGAATAGGTTTTCCAGTTTCTTTATCAAATATTCCTGGTGCATGCCATTTCGTGGGACTACCAAGTTCTGCAGGTTCATACCCCGCACCTTTCCTTGTTACTACATGTAGAAGCTTGGGTCCAGGAATGTCCTTTAAATCCTTTAAAACTTTCGTGAGATATTCTACATCGTGTCCGTCTACAGGTCCGAAATATCTAAAGTTCAAAGCTTCGAATAAATTGCTCTGTTTGAGGACCGCAGATTTGATAGCGTTCTCTACTTTTTGGACTATTGCCTGTGCATTAGGCCCAAACTTTGAGATTTGGCCTAAAAGATTCCATACCTCGTCTTTAGCCTTATTGTAAGTGTGTGAAGTGGTTATATCAGTCAAATAGTCTTTTAAAGCACCCACACCAGGATCGATGGACATACAGTTATCGTTGAGTATAACAAGCATGTTACTGTCCTCAATTCCAGCATGGTTCATCCCCTCAAAAGCTAACCCGGCAGTCATCGCTCCATCACCTATGACAGCAATATGATGTCTCTTGTTATCCGCTTTTAATCTGCTTGCAACGGCCATCCCTAGAGCTGCAGATATACTAGTGCTGCTATGACCTACTCCGAATGTGTCATATTCACTTTCGGCTCTTTTGGGGAAACCACTTAGACCTTTGTAAATTCTGTTAGTGTGAAAATCGGCTCTACGTCCAGTTAGGATTTTATGTCCATAAGCTTGGTGACCTACATCCCATACAATCAAATCGTCTGGAGTGTTAAACGTATAGTGAAGGGCCACGGTTAACTCTATGACACCTAGACTAGCTCCGAAATGCCCCCCTTTTTCCGAGACGACATCAATAATAAATTGACGTAATTCAGAACACACCTGTTCTAATTCTTCTGGCTTAAACTTTGCACGCAGGTCTGCGGGAAAGTTAATCTTCTCGAGGAATGGGCCGGCTAAATAGGGGTTCATAATTTATTCGTTGTTCTATTATGCAGCGACTAATTCCATGAGTCCTTTAAGAATGTTAGCTCCATCTGTGTTCCCTAAATCATCTGAACAAGCTCTTTCAGGGTGAGGCATCATTCCGAATACATTTTTACCAACGTTACATACTCCAGCAATATTGTTAATTGCTCCGTTAGGGTTTGCATTTGCATTTACAGCCCCAGTCTCGTCACAGTAACGAAATAAGACTTGGTCATTCGCTTCTAATTCCTCTAGTTCTGCTTCTGGCAAGAAATAATTCCCTTCACCATGAGCGATTGGAATCATTAACGGGGTTTTTAAGTCTAAACTAGCCGTTAATGGTGCAGTTCTAGACACCGGTAGAAGATGTACGTTTTTGCAGATAAATTTACGAGATTCATTATGCATCAATGTTCCTGGTAATAGACCAGCTTCACATAATATCTGGAAACCATTACAGATACCTAGAACTTTTCCGCCTTTGTTCGCAAACTTTACAACCTCTTCCATAATCATAGAAAAACGTGCAATTGCACCACTTCTCAGATAATCTCCGTAGCTGAACCCTCCAGGAAGGACTACAGCGTCTACATTTTGTAGATCTGAATCTTTGTGCCATAACTCAACGACTTTATATCCTAAGTCATTTGTGAGTGCATGGACCATGTCCATATTGCAATTAGATCCAGGGAAAGTTACGACTCCTATTTTCATACTACAAAGTTCGACAAAAGAGAGTCATAATACCTTAATATTAGTGACCCATTTACATATCTTTGCGAAAAACAATTCAGACTAAGCTCTTATGAATACTCAAGATATTATATACCCTATCGGAGAAGCTACAGAATGGACATTCGAGAACATACTTGTTCCAATGACTGACCCGATGAATCTAGGTGTTGTAGTGTTGGGTTTGATAGGATTAGTATTTTGGCTAAGACTTCAAAAGAAGTATAACGATAAAGCCAAATCTGACGGAACTATTGCTTAAATAGTTCTCCTAACTTTTAGGGACGATTACATCCTTTCCTATATCCTTTCTGTATTGCTTTCCACTGAAGTCAATTTCTTCAGCTAGTTTGTAGCTCCTTGCTAAGGCTTTTTCAAGCCCAGCTCCAAGCCCAGTACACGCTATAACTCTGCCTCCGTTACTTATGGTTTTACCACGTTTTACAGTAGTTCCTGCATGAAAAACCAGCCCTTCGTTTTCAGGAGGAACATTTTCTAATCCCGTGATTACTTTACCCTTTTCATAACTACCAGGGTATCCGCCAGATGTAAGAATTACTGTTGTAGCCGCTCTTTCATCAATCTGTAGATCATACTCACTAAGTAAACCAGACCCCATGCTATCGAACATATGAAGGAGATCGCTTTTCATTCTAGGAATAATAACCTCAGATTCAGGATCACCTAACCTGCAGTTATACTCTACAACATAAGGATCGCTACCCACTTTCATAATTCCAATGAAGATGAATCCATTAAATGGTATCTCATCCTTCTTTAAGCCTTTTATGGTAGGGATAATTATTTGGTTTAAAGTCTTCTCGTGAAACTCTGCATCAACAAATGGAACAGGACTCACGGCCCCCATACCTCCAGTATTAGGTCCTTTACCTCCCTCTCCAACTCTTTTGTAATCTTTAGCATAAGGCAGGATTCTATATGCATCACCATCAGTAACGACAAAAGAACTCACCTCTATTCCTTCCATAAATTGTTCAATCACTACGCTTGACCCAGCATCACCGAATGAATTGTTTATGAGCATATCTTCGATAGTCGCTTCAGCTTCTTCTCTGTCACTTGTGATAACAACACCTTTACCTGCTGCTAGACCATCGGCTTTGAGAACATATGGTGGTGTTCGAGTGTCTAAATATGCCTTAGCGGCTTTAAACTGCTTACTGTTAAAGGTCTGATACGCTGCAGTAGGAATATTGTGTCTAGCCATAAATTCTTTAGCAAAATCTTTGCTTCCCTCTATCAATGCACCAGCCTTAGGTGGTCCTATTACTATGAGATCATCGAATTTATCGGACTCTTGAAAATAATCTACAATTCCTGCACATAACGGTGCTTCAGGTCCCACCACAAGCATAGTTATCTCATTTTTCCTAATGAACCGCCCTACAGATGGGAAATCCATCGGATCAAGCGAAACATTTGTAGCTAATTCTTCTGTGCCAGCATTCCCTGGAGCAACATAAAGCTTTGATAATAAAGAGCTTTGGATGATTTTCCATGCCATCGCATGTTCGCGACCACCTGAACCGAGTAATAGGACCTTCATAGTTAACAAAGCTAACTGCTTGAGAGAAGAAGACCAACCTTCTTTATCCACACAATACTCACTAGTTTTAACTATCCTTCTCTTTACGTAACTTTTTCAGATAGTGATATCGCATTTTCACGGCATTAGCTTGTAACGATGAGATGATGTATCCAACCTTCCCATCTAGTATCCCTAACTGGAAAATGTAATGTTTAAGAAATCTCACAAAGGGTTTAAACACAAGATGGTAGATCGTTATTGAGCCTGTTCGCCTATCGTAGTCCTTCGCTTGCCATTTTGCGTAACGATCTAATTTTTTTTGCATAGCCTCTAGGCTGACAAAAGTATTGTGTGAAATCGGATGCTTGAGTTTACCGACCTCTCCCTTAGTGATGATTTCTGCATGCACATGTTTCTGTTCGTACCTGCATTCATCTCTTTTAAATAGTCGAATGACTTTATCCCCTTGCCACCCACTAAACCTGATTCTTTTTCCCATAAAGTGATTAATACGGGGAATCCAAAAGCCACTTTTATCTGGGTTTGATTTAAGAATTTGCAGAACCTCTTCTTTTAATTCAGGGGTTATTCTTTCATCAGCGTCAAGAAGTAATATCCAATTGTGTCTTGCCTGAGGAATTGCCCAGTTTTTTTGGGAAGCAGAATTCTCGTATTCCCTCTGTAAAAGTGATGTGGAAAGTGGTTTTGCTAATTCAATTGTATTATCGGTGCTGAATGAATCAACGATCATGATTTCATCGGCAAAGTCTAAAGACCTTATCGCATCGACGATATTATGTGCTTCGTTATATGTGGGAATAATGGCCGTTAGCTTCTCCATTTAATTTTTTTGATTAGGTATAAAAACCGTCAATATTAGAACAGCAAATGTTACCCCAGCCTGAGTCTCTAAAGTGTCTTCTGCAAGGCAAGATATTACCAGGATTAACCATGATAATCTAGATACAGAACCAGAAAGCGCAAAGCCAGCATATAATGTTATTAACCATAAAACTAGACCTACAAGACCTAAACCCACCCACCATGCGAGGTATTGATTATGGCCGCTCTTCCAATAGTCCTTCTCGAGGATTGAATTTGATGCGAGATAAGCTTCCTTATATGCATCGGGGAGATCACCGGTACCCACACCGAAAAACATAGTGCTCAGTCCTTTTGATTTCAAGATATAGACACCGGTATTCATAAACTCAAACCTCTGAGTGACAGAGTTGCCACTTGGATTGCCTCCGTCTAGATAGTTCCCTATCTCAAATTTCAGAACGTCCATCCTCAAGCTAAGTCCACTTTGTGTTTCCATTCTGATGGTAGTGTGACCAGCTTCAATATTGCGAACGGATTTTTCACTTAGATTTCTGATGGTAAGACCATTTTTAGGCAAATTCTTTGAGGTGAGGTATCGGATAGCCGTTGTGGATAGAGTGTGGCCATTTCTGTCAAGAGAATCAAAAGGCATTTTGCTTCTAAGATTCCACTCAGGGCGCATTTCATTGACAGCAAGAAAATTCCAAACCTTATATCCATTCTCTTCAAGATGCTTATCTGGGTTGTGTTCGTAGATATTTCCCCATGGTGTATGAGATGGTAGCGTTGTCGAAGAGCAAGTTGTACTGGGGGTAAGATAAAACACGAAAGCTACTAGACCCACAAATGAGGTGATACACGCTATTATAATTGAGCGTCTCTTATACTCGGTGTGAAAAATAGATATCAAAAAGAACACACATGTGATGGCTAACATTAATACACCAGTCACCGATGCTGTATGCCAAATAGATAAAAATGCGAATATTCCATAAATTATTGAATATCTATATTTCTTGTTTAGAAGTAGTAGTCCCCATCCCACAGATAATATCATCCCCATTCTTATGTGTGAGATGAATGGAGACCAAATTTTTGGATGTAATTCTCCACCGTTAAAAGCATGATAATATCCCCAAAGTAACCCTGCAAAAGCGGCCATGAAGCTTGAAATAATAAAAAACTTCAAAATCACTTTCCCCCATTTATTCGAGTCCCATTTCATAGTTAATAGAGCAAGAGGAAAAATCAATAGCGGGAGCTTGATCTGTAACATTGCTAACCCTTCAGGCAAGTTTTCAGTCCAAATCAGTCCGATAATTCCCCACATAAACCCACCGACTAACCCCCAAAACAACAATGTATTCACGGGTTTATGCAACTCACCTTGCACACACGAGATAAGGAATGCTGATAGCACTAACGCTGCTCCAACGCTAGTCCCGAATGCTGACCAACAGAGAGCTGAAACGGAAATTACTAATCCTGTGACTAATGTTAATTCAGCGGGTTTCATTTCACTTCTCTGGGCCAGATAATATTTCAAGATATCGACTTCCATCGAATACTGATAGCGCTGTGATGATGTTAGGATCTGACGGCAGGGAGTATTCATAAACTCCAGTTTTATTCATCCTGTGAAAAATTAACTCTTCCTCAACAGTTATCCGAAGTAACTCTTTATTGTTCTCAATATCTCTTACTAATTGTGGCTCAGAAAGGACTTTGAAGGCATCAATTATGCTATCATTCCCATCACTTATCCCGTCCCTCTCCATAGCTTCTTCAAGATAATCTATCGCTCTCTTTGTACTTGCTTCATATGGGAAGGGTCGCAAATCATTCTCAAATGCAAGTCTAACATAATCCACAAATTCTTCCCACTTCTCGTCAGTCAGATTAAAACCTTTCGCCTCATTAATAGTTGTAGTTGATTCAGAAAGAGCATAATCGAATATCACACCGCTTTCATAAAGTCCACCTACCACGTAATTAGAATAAACAGGTTCAACTACAATGTCAGGGAACACGCCACGCCCCTCTACTACAGGACGACCATTACTAGTGTAGAAAACTTTAAGCGTAGAATCTGCCGCAGTTTTTGCATTGCCACTTTCATCCCTATCTCCATAATGAAGCCTTTGAACACATCGGCCACTTGGCGTATAGTATTTAGCAACAGTGATTTTTATTCGGGCTCCATACTCTAGATTTTTTGTTTGTTGTACCAAACCCTTTCCAAAGCTTTCCATTCCAATTATCACTGCTCTGTCTAACTCTTGGAGTGCTCCAGCAACTATTTCAGAGGCAGATGCACTCTTATCGTCAATAAGAATAATCAATGGAATTTCAGGCAACAGCGCTCTTCTGAGAGTGCTGTAGTTTTTATTCCAATCAGGAGTTTTTCCCTTCATGACTACGACTTCAGTGCCCTTATGCACGAATAGATTTACAATATTTACGGCCTCTCTCAATAAACCTCCACCATTTCCTCTAAGGTCGAATACGATTCGTGTAGCTCCCATAGAGTCTGTTAAATGGATAAGAGATTTCCTCACTTCTGATGAGGAAGTTTTAGTGAATTTACTCAAAGTCAGATAGCCCGTTTCATCGTCTAACATTCCGAAGTATGGCACGTCATCTTTTTTAATTTTTTCACGAATAATTTCGAGATTAGATGATTCAATTGAATTGTGGTGTATTATTTCTAATACTACTTCAGTTCCTGAGGCACCCTTAATCTTATCACCTATCTGTTCTATCTCAAGACCTTTAATATCCATTCCGTCAATTGCGATTATTTCATCCCCGAGAAGTAGTCCTTCATTTTCAGCGGGAGAGTTTGGGATTAAACTAGAAATCAAAAATCTACCGTCCCAATTTATCCTCAGAGACAACCCTAATCCACCATATTCTCCCGTTGACATAAATCGAGCCTCTTCAATTCGGGTTTCTGGATAATACTTAGTATAAGGATCTAATGACTCTAACATTGCGTCAATCCCAGTTTCCATTAAATCTCCCGGTGAGAGATCATCCACGTAAAAGATGTTCAACTCTCTAAATGCTGAATTTAAAATCTCGAGCTGTTTTGACATTTCAAAGAAATCTTCTTTGATAGGGGTTCTCAATGAGATTGCAGTAACACTTAGTATTGTTACAACAAGAAGTAAACTTTTACGCCCGAATTTTTTATTTGCTTCCATGCTTTGAAATTTGATGCTCGAGTAAAACGTCAATTATCTGTCTAATGTTATCTGAGCACTCATCAAACGTGGGTATTTCTCGACCTACATAAATGAACACCAACCCCCATTTTTGATCACCCACAGTCCATTTTTCAAGAAGTCGATGTTTTTCCAGCCTCCACGCTTCTCTCATCAATCTCTTTATTCGATTTCGAGAAACTGCCTTTCTAAATTTACGCTTACTAACCGTGGTTGCCACTTGAAATGGACACTCAGTTTTGAATGAACTTTGAGTATATCTAGCAACAATTGGGTGGCCTTTAATCTTAATTCCTTCTGAAAAAGCACGATCCATAACAATGGTGCTTTTCAACCTTTGATCTCTTCCGAAAGTATTTGCTAGCTGCACCATGAGGGCACAAGATAAACCTCAGGACTTGGCTTTCATGTGTTGTTCGATAGCCATTGTCATCGAAGGAGCTTTTGCCGTTGGAGCATTTATGTCAATTCTAAGCCCAGCTGCTTCAGCTGCTTTATTTGTAGTAGGACCAAATGCGGCAATTTTAGTATCCCCTTGTACGAATTCAGGGAAGTTCTTCAATAGGGATTCTATTCCACTAGGACTAAAGAAGACTAATAAATCATATTTCACATCGCTTAAGTCGCTCAGATCAGAACAGACCGTTCTATACATACACGCTTTAGAGTATTCTACTCCTAATTCATCTAGAGCGGCAGGAATTGAATGCTTTAATAAATCAGAGCATGGTAGAATGAACGTCTCTTTCTTATGCTTCTTTATAATGGTCATAAGCTCAGGAATGCGCACTTGACCATGAAATATTTTACGCTTCCTATAGACGACGTATTTCTGGAGATAGTACGCTGTGCTTTCACTTATACAGAAGTACTTCATATCAGTTGGCACTTCAAACCTAACCTCCTCGGCCATGCGGAAGTAGTGATCGACAGCCATACGAGATGTTAAGATTACACCTGTATGAGCAGAAATATCTACCTTTTGCTTGCGAAATTCTTTTGCATCAATAGGTTCAACATGAATAAATGGACGAAAGTCAATTTTCAACTTCATATTATCTGCTAAATCGAAATATGGACTCTTTTCAGTAGTCGGTTTCGGCTGAGAAATAAGAATAGTTTTAATCTTCTTTGACATGTAGATTTCGTTTTCAATCACCTGCTATATAAGTTATTGCTAATTGCGCAAGAACCATAATTGGCAAGATTTCGAGGGCGCAAAGATACAAAAAACTATATAAAATACTATTAAGTCTCTTTCTGGCTGTTTGAAACACTTTAACCATGCGGTAAACCGACCAAAGTAACCACATAGCTATAAAAATATCCAAGTCTTGCAATGAAGAGTTTTGAGGTTGTAGAGATACCACAAGCGAGTATAAAGCGACAGACAATCCAAACCACATTTTAAGATGTCTATCAATGGATAAATGATCACGGCTGAGTTGTGCATATCGAGTACTCAAAGTAACTATCCCTCCTGATATTTGTCTTATTACGAATAATGCTAGAACTATCCCAGTGGCGATATATAAATCTAAGAATCTAGACACTATCCCAAATAAACCCATAACCCCTATTGCGTGTGAAATAATTATTCCCTCGGTCTGAGGAACTTCGTCAGCCCCGCGTTGCCATATACGCTTCACATCCTTTATCACCCACCTTGCCATCCTCCACTCTCTTAAAAACCCATGCTTTACCCATACTACTAGTCCGATTATACTTAAAGACATTAAAAAAAGCACAATATCAGGTGAGTCTAAATTTTCATGTGGGATGTTTTCTAGCATGACTGCAATTTCAGATAATCAAGTTAGTAATCACGGCGCTATACAGATTAGTTTTCTACAAATTTTGCGGGTCCCATCAGCTTTGAAATATTTAATCATAACTACATAAGTTCCAATTGTTATATAAGAATCACTCGCATTTATGATATCAAAAACCCAACGTCTTTCATTTGGTTCAGCTAAAATGGATTTGACAAGTCTTCCATTTAAATCTAAAATGTCTATTTGAATATCTTCAAGTGGACCATCCTCGTATAATGTAAACCCCACCCAACTTTGGTTAGTTATTTGAGATATTGTAGTAGGAAACACAGTAAATACGTCATCTTCGTTACTCAGCTCTAGAATTTCAAAAGTTGTGCAACTATTTACCTTGCCCGGTGTGCCCCCAAATACTTCAGAAGAACCCACCCATAAATTATCAT
>Ga0115000_10004238_pt1 | contig 11787 bp, 9 predicted proteins | sample ArcticOcean_MG_C_6_FD_89690 | JGI IMG/M metagenome (GOLD analysis project Ga0115000, IMG submission 89690) | Marine microbial communities from western Arctic Ocean - ArcticOcean_MG_CB8_128 | ecosystem: Environmental > Aquatic > Marine > Oceanic | place: Arctic Ocean: Canada Basin | collected... | reverse complement strand
TCTCTCTCTCTCTCTCTCTCTGTTTTCTCTCTTCAAAAACAAAAAATCGAGAGTCGTCGTTGACTAGGGACAGTGCTGCTCGTAGTATCGCGAAAAGCGCAAAAAGATGACTTTTTCTGTGATCAAACGCCGCGAAAGGTGGTCTCTTTTTACCCTCTCGTTCTATAATTAAGAAGGAAACGCGACGAGAGAAAAAACGGAGAAAAACTGTGAGGAAGAAAAAATTTGAACCAAAAAACACGCGAAGAAGGCGAACGAAGTTTTGGACCAAAAACACCCGAAACTTCCCCTCTCGGACAGACGGTGAGAGGTGAGAACGATTCCAGGCCGCGAATTTATCATCGTTTCTGCGAAAAAGCGTTCGAGTGGGGTGACGTTTTATTAATACGTACATCTTTATTTTACACATCCACGCGCGCGCGTTTTACACACACACACACATATCTAAAGTTGAAACCAACATGTTGAGCGCGACGAGTACTGCGACCTCGTTAAGTAGCTGCCTTCGTGGCTACTCCTTGAAACAACAACAGCAGCGCTCGTCGTCTTCCGCGGAGTCGTCGTCGAGCAGAAGGTCGTCGACTCACTCCGTGATGATGAGGTGCAGCGAGAAGAAATCGTCGTCGTCGTGTACGTCGTCGTCGTCTGAAGATGTCGGTCGCACGGCTTTATTGGCCACCATCGCGTCTTCTCCCATCGTGTTGTCCGCGCAAGACGCGTTCGCGAAAGGTGGGGAGTTCGGTTTACTCGAAGGCCGCACCGCGGCGTTGGTGCACCCGTTTTTCCTGGGCATCATGTACGCCACCAGCTTATACGCCGGGTATTTAGGCTTGCAGTGGAGGAAAGTTCGAACGGTTGGCGAAGAGATTCAAGAGTTGAAAAAGTCCTCGCCCGTCGGCGCGGACGCGGAAACGGCGAACCCGAACCAATCGAAAATCGACGAGCTGACCAAAGAACGCAAAGAGTTAGTCGCTGGGAACTATAAAGAGAAACACTTCAACGCCGGGTCGCTCTTGTTGGCGTTCGGGACGTGCTTAGCCATCGAAGGCGGGATGAACACGTACATTCGCGTCGGGAAGTTATTCCCTGGGCCGCACTTGTACGCTGGCATGGGAATCGTGGCGTTGTGGGCCGCCGCCGCTGGTTTAGTGCCGGAGATGCAGAGAGGGAACGACAAGGCGAGAAGCGCGCACATCGCGTTGAACGCCGTCAACGTCGCGTTGTTCACGTGGCAGATTCCGACGGGTTTGGAAATCGTCGGGAAGGTGTTTCAGTTTACCAGTTGGCCGTAAAGAAAGGTATAAACAACGTGTGCAAGTAATGCGATGATGCGCAGAGATAATATAAGTTCTTCGTTTTAATGGTGCTCATTCTTTCAATGCTATAAATTGTCTTCAATACGCTCGCGTCGTTTTTCGTTTAATACTCTACCTTTTCTCGATGATGGCGTCACTTTTTGGCTTCTTCAAACGTCATCATCATGCTTCGACGCTCCTCGTCGGCAACGAGGAAACTCTTGGCCTCCCGGCACTTGGCCTCTCTGCATCACGCGCAAGATATCCCCACCACCGCGTGTTCTTCTTCTTCGTGTTTTTCAAGCTCACAGCCGCAGCAGCGGCATGAGCAGAGAAGTGTCGGGGGAAAAAACATCTTCAGACGTCACTGGAAGACCCCCAAAGACGTCGATGATGTTTTCTTTACCTTTGCGCCTACAAAAGGGAGGAGGTTTCTGAGCAAACACGCAAATTTCGATGACGATGCGCTGGAGAAGAGAGGAGGGCAAAGGCGGTTTTTGACGAGAGACGACAACGCGGACCCTCACGCGCAGAGACGATGGAAATCCACGAAAGCTTCGTCCTCGTCTTCGTCTGCAAAGGAGGGGAAATCGAATTCGAAGCAATTTTATACCTCCTCTTCGAGCAAACAAAGTCAAAATCAAAACCAACACTCTCGGTTCACGTCGAAACCGAAATCGTTAGCCATACCGTTCGAGTCTACCTCGGAGGTGTTTGAGGTGCCGGAAAAGCGGTCCACGAGTCTTCCGTGGTATACGCGCATCATGTTGAAAGTAGGCGGGTACGATAGTTCGGAAAGCGTGCAGAATCGAGCGTCGCAGCGGTTGTTTAAAGCGGTGGTAGAGAGATGCGACGAGGCGAAATTTTACGAGATATTGGGATTAGAGCACTCGTTTCGAACGGAGCACGCGATGTTTGTATTGCACGTGTGGTTAGTTTTAGCTCGATTACGACGCGAAGGGGATTCCGGGAAGGCGATTTCGCAAATGTTTTACGACACGTTTCAAGAGGAGGTGGAGAAAAGAGTCCATCGCGAAGGCGTAAAAGTGAGAGTTCGCTCGACTTTGAAAGAATTGGAGCAGTCTTTTTACGGGTCCGCGTTGGCGTATGATAAGGCGTTGAGCAGCGGGAACGACGATTTTATGAAATCGTTGAGGAGGAACGTGTTTATGAACGAAGGGGACGAGAAGAACGCGAAGGCTTTGGAGAGGTATTGCAGAAGGGAAATGGCTTGTTTGCATATTACCGAGACGGAAGCGGTGGTAAGTGGGAGAGTGCGATTTTCAAGCATCGATTGATGGTTTTCGATTGCATGGCAGTGTCGAACAAAAAAGCAACGCGGCGTTTTGATACGACTCAATCACGTGGTTTGTTTCAAAATTATTATAAACTTATCGCAAAATTCAATATAGAACAATATTTATTAATATAGTAGTAACAAAAGTGTCTCTCTAGCCTTCCCGTTCTCTTTTTAATCGCTCTTGTGACGCTTGTTACCGCCACCACCACCGCCGCCTCGCCCGCGGTTACCTCTTCCTCGGCCGCCGCCTCGGCCGCCGCCTCGATGATCTCTTTTGTTCCCGTTACGGTCTTGTCGATCGCGATCTCTCGCGCGTCTGTCGATGGCTTCCCAGTACGACTTCTCCTCGTCGCCTCCAACGAGCTCGATCGCGCACGCGTCGCCTTCCACTTCAATCGCGTTGCCGCCTTGTATGGATTCGATGATTTTCGCCGCTACTTTTTCGTCTTCGAATCTCAAAAAACCAGACTTTTCGCCTTGTTTGAAATCGACAAACTTGATTTTACCGTACGATTCAAACGCACTTTTAATGCCCTCGCGAAACTTGACGAAATCGTTCCACTCCATGTTTGCTTTTTCGCCCAAAGTGATTCTCGCAATCATCCCGGGCGTGTACACAACCTCTTTCTCTTCGCGCGGTTCGCCGTTGTTTTCTTTGTTCTCTCGTCGTCCTCCTCCTCTGTCGTCATCGTCGTCTCTGCTACGTTTGCTACCGTTGTTGTGATTATAGTTATCGTGACGACGATCGCCAATCACGACTTCTCTTTCCGCTCTTTTCCTCTCCTCGTCCAACTTTGCGTACTTCTCCGGATTGGCCGCTCTGTCCTCCTCCTCCTTCGCTTTCTGTTCCGCCTTCAACGCCTTCTCCTCCTTCTTCTTCTCCAAATACTCCTTCTTAAACATCAACGTCACCTCCGCGCCTTCGTACACCAACGCGTTGGACATTCCAGACACCTTTTTCGCGCTCTCCTCCGACGAAAACTCGACGAAAATGCTCCCTTTGAAATCTTTCGACGCGATGTGTCTTCGTAATCTCACCGACAACACTCTCTCGTCGCACTCCTTCTCGAAGAAATCCGTCAACGACTCAATCGTCGCCGTCATCGGAAAAGGGTTCGCATACAACGACCTCTTCTCCACATCTCGATCGATTTCCTCTTTCGGCCTTAAATCCTCCTTCCTTCTCACTCTCGGATCCGGACTCGTCTCCTCCGCGACTTGCAAACTCACCGATTTCTCCTTCAACAGTTTCGCCACGGCCTCGACAACTTCGGGGTTATTCGACCCGCCGGAATCGTTCAAAATATCGCGCATGCGTTGAAATTTCAAGATCAATTTCAAATCCACGTACGCGTCCGGGTCTCTCTCCACCGTTTCTCGTAAAAACTTATCCCTGGGTAAGTTTGAATCCGAAAAGTAAAACTCTAATTGCCTGAGCAATTTCCTCTCCAATTTTTCCTCGAACGGGACGAAATCCTTCCGAAATTGGTTTCGGTCGCTCGGCCATCTCGCTTCCTCCCCTCGGTGTTGGTGTTGTTCTTCTTCTTTTTGCTTTGCGTCATCGTCGACAGCGGCGGGAACAAAAGCTTCCTCGTCGTTCTTTTCTGACATTATTAGTAGTATTATTACGAGAGTGTAGTATATTTCGTTTCAGAGAGAGAGAGAGAGAGAGAGCGCTGATAAAATTGTGGCGGCGGTATGTTCGCGTGCGATCTCTTTTTTTTCTTTTTGGGCAGCCGACTCGAGAGATTTTTTTTTCTCTGTTTTTTTTTGGTTCTCGTCCTCTTTTTTTTTTCCTCATTCGTGCGAAACGAAAATTAGGCTGCTTGAAATTAGTACTCAGAAGAGAGTAAAAAGAAATCATGCCACCGACGAGGCGAAGCGCGCGAGGAGGCAAAAGCGCGAGCGTGGAACCACCCCCGGTGGTGGTGAAACCACCAGTTCAACAACCCGCAGTTTTGAGAAGAGGACGGTCGAAAAGCGCGAGCGTGGAACCCGCACCTTTGGGAGAAGAAGAGAAAAAGAAGAAAAATGCACCAAATTCAGCGAAGATGATCAGCGTTGATGATGAGAAAAAGACGACGACTTCTTCTCCTTCTGCAAAGGCGAAGAATACGAATACGAATAAAAATAAGAAAAAGGTCGCTGCCGGGAGCGCGCAGAAACAGCCAACGGAGAAAGTGACGATGGACACTACCGTCGTGGACGAAACGAATCGATTGAAGAGAGAGACGGCTTTTTTGTGCCCGATGCAGTTTAGGAACAATTTACCGCCACCGAGGGCGTTGGATTGGAAATTATTGCGAAGGAAAGGAAGTTTAGTAGACGACGACATGATGGCGGAACACAACGTGGCCTTACTGTACGACGAGTTGAGGCGATCGACGAGAATGTTTTCGGAAGATTTGGGGATAAATTTGGACCCGATTGGCTCGGACGCGTTTCGAGCGGCGAGGACGAAAGGAGAGATTCACCCGGACGATTTGATATTATTAGCCAACGATTCCGCAAAGGATAAGGAGACGAAGAGTGGAACAGGGAGAAAACCTGACGTTAATAAAGCGATGTGGTTGATGAATACGAAATACATTTCCGAAGGCGGTTTGTCGTTGAAGACGGGGATATCGGAAAAGTCGAATTTGATTTTGAAAAGGCAAAGAGAGTTGAGAGAACGAGAGGAAAAGTTAGATCCGAGTTTGAGAGATTACAACAAATCGTTGTCGGAACGGGAGAAGCAGATCGTGGCGATCAAGAAATCGTTCGAAGCGGCGGAGAAGTTAACTTTAGAAACGGCGACGCACCCGAGGAACAAGAGTTTGAAACCGAACTCGGTGACGTCGGTGTTTCCAGATTTCAAGGTTTGGCCGCAAAACTTTGTGAGGTTGACGTTTGATGAGGACCCAACGTTAGACGTGGAAGGCCTGAGCGATGCGGCGGAGAATGTCAAGGAGAAAGCGATGCAAAAATCGCTGGTGAAACCGATGATGGTGGAAGACGAAGCCGGGCGGCCGGACAAGTTCATCGCGTTACTGCTCCCGAAAGACGCCGCAAACGCAGAAAATGTAAAGATAATGGACGAAAACGAAAACGAAAACGGAACGGAGTACGATTGGGTGAGAGAATACAAATACGCGGTGAAAACTGAAGATATTAACACGGTGTGCTTTTATTTCGGTAAAGATCGCGTTACGTACGCCGATTTGAACACGAAGATAACCTGTCAAAAGAAAGCGAAGAGCACGAAAGGCAGGGAAGGCCAGGCCTGGAAACCGGTTTCCGTGCACGTGAAGAAACGTAAACGCACGGAAGAGGAAGAGGAGAAAAGAGCGGGGAAGTTAGCCGCCATAGAAGCTTAATATTATTAAGTATATTATTAATAACATAAAACGAGTTGAAAACGTAATTCATCACATAATATAGTAATATAACAAACGCGTCGCCGAGGGGATTTATTAATTTACTCTAACATCGCCCGTTCCAACTCCTCCTTCAAACTCCCGTCTTTATACGCGTCCATGGTAATGTCGCACCCGCCGAAAAACTCGCCCCCGATGTACAACTGCGGAAACGTCGGCCAACTGCTGTACGTTTTCATCCCAACCCTTAACTGTTCGCTGGCTAAAATGTCCACGTCCGTAAACGGCACGTTCATGCTCTGTAAAATCTGCACGCACGTGTTTGAAAACCCGCACTTCGGCGCTGATTTTGTGCCTTTCATGAACAAGACCACTTTGTTTTCCGTCACGCACTTATCGATTTGCGTTTTCAGTTCCGGTCCGAGATTCGCTCGAATATTGAACGTCGTCGATGATTTTTTCAGCCTTACACTCGTTTTGGTGGTGGTGGAATTAAAGGAGGAGGAAATCGACGTCTTGGCGCCACTCGAAGAACGGATCGAGGGAGAAGACAAAGAAGTAAAAGTCGTCGTTGCCATCATCATTTTAGCTGCTTTTCGCTTTTGTGTTAGTGTGTGTGTGTGTGTGTATATTGAGAGAAGAAGAACACTTTTGGGGAAACTCAGAGAAAGAGAGGAGCCCTGGAAGAGCACTCGCTCGAGACTCGGAGTCCAGGGTGAAAAAGCTGAAAACAACAGACAGACAGAGAGAGAACAAAACAAATCGAGAAAATTCTTTCCTTTTTTGGTGGCCTGGCCACGTCTCTCTTTTAAAAGGGAGAAGGGAGAAAGTCAGTCGTGGATACGAGATAGACGACGTTAGAGAGAGCGCGCGCGCGTTTTATATATACCATACTTTATATATTTGTCGAGAAGACAGAGGAGAAGAGATAAAGAGAGATGATGACGACGTCGACGACGCTTCATCATCGTCATCACTTCCTCGGGGTCGTTCCCTCTTCCTCGTCGTCGGATACTAATCGAAGAATTCTTCGAACGACGATTACTCCCCGAGCGACGAACGCATCGTCGGGGAAGAAGAAAAAAGAAGATTCTTCGGAAGATCACGAGGAACCAAACAACAAGATGAACAAATCATCTTGGTCCGGGTGGAACTCAGCGAATTCTTCCTCGTCCTCCTCTTCTAATGGGGAGCGTCCTCTGAGCGTGAACCGAGCGATTCGGACGTTCGCCGGGAACGCCGCGAGGACCATGATGGTGGCCTCCTCAAAAGGAGGGGGATCGGCCTCCCTTTTGTCCCTTGGGACGTCTTCCCAAGGGACAAAATCGTCGAATGCGAGGAAATCCGCGAATTCGTCAAACAACAACGCGAAGAAAAATATCACAAACAACAACAGATTGAACGCGTTGTCCGTGGAAGAGAACGATGTAATTGCGACGAGTGAAGAAGAGGAAACGAGAACAGAGAAAGGGATGGCGTTTATCGCGAAGATTACGAATGGATCTATCGTTCCTTCGGGCGGTTTGAACTCGACTAATTCTTCGGGATCGAAATTGTTGGAGAAGGAGGAAGAGGCGAAGAAGACTTTTTCGAGTGGTGGTAGGAATAAAGGCGACCAAATTATAGGCAGAGATAATGTGAGGATTGCAACGAGTGAGGACGATTTTGAAGTGGTTGCAAATTTGAGAGCGACTGCTTTCTACGACGATCTTACGGAACGACAAGCGCTGCCGTTCCCCCCTCGGTTTACGCCAACGTTTCACCGAGAGTTTGCGCAGAGGGAAAGAAAGGCGTTGGCGGAGAGAGTGGTGAGGCCGACGTCGGCGTGCGCAAAGTGCGTGTGTTTGGTGGCGGATGATTCGGGGGAACATTTGGTCGTGGAGAGGTTGAGAAATAGCTCCTCAGCGGTGATTGGGTGCTTGGACGTTTCCATTCGGCACAATCCGCAATCGAGTTCGACTCGGTACCAGTCGACAGCCGCGGGGGTTGTGAACACAAATGATAGCATTAATAGATATAATAGCGGTCCCAAAACGGAAACGTTTGTATATGTGGACAACGTAGCTGTCGCGCGACGCGCTCGGCGTCGAGGCGCGGCGAAGGCGTTGCTCGAAGCTGCTTCAAACGAAGCCATCTCGTGGGGCGCGAGGGAGATGTTCACGCACGTGCACTGCGAAAACGCGGCAGCGAGACGTTTGTACCACGCGTACGGTTTTAGAGCATGCGTTCCCGAAGTCGAAGAGAATGTATTAACAGGAAGAGGAGAAGGAGAAGATGGAGTGACGACGATGACGACGACAATGGCGAGTATTAGCACCGGCAACAGGTTCGGTCGACTGGCCGGCCTCGTCATGATTCGAGCGCCATTGCCGTTAAAAAGAAAAAAAGAAGACGTGCCGTCGTCCGAATCGTGCGATTGCGGATTCGAAATGATTGAAGAAATCGACGAGTGCGTTTGCGGGAAATCAAGCTGCAAAGATCCGTCCAAACGCTTGATTTCTCTGTAAATAGTAAATAAGAAGAGAAGAATTTCGTGGAAGCGATGTAAACTTGTGGTGTATTCTTATAAATTTGTAAATGCACAAGCGCGTGATATATACCAGTAATATATATGTAGTTATTAAAACTCTAATCCTATCATCTCTGTTGCTTCTACTGCTATCAGTTTCCCTCGTCCTTTTCGTAGTAATCCGGCATGGATTCCAAGTCGCGTCTCTCTTTTTTCCTTTTCGTCGATATCGGAGCCTCCTTCGCACTGGTAATGACGGTTATTTTCTTCGTGTTTACGACCGTTAAGCCACCAGCCGTTGTCGTGACAACCTTTGTAGAGGTTTCTGTTGGTGTCGGCGTCTTCCTCGCGCGTTTTTGTTTCCGTTTCGCTTTCAGAATTTCTTCGAGTTTCCCTTCCAACCTTTTCGCAAATCTATCAACCGCTCCGCCAATCTTCTTCGCTGGATCGAGATAACCTGCCGCGTACGTCGACGATACTGGGCGTTGCTTATTAACCAAAATCGCATCCAACCCTTTACTGTACGTTTCTGTTTGCTCGAGCAACGTCTGCACGCCCGGGATCCCGCCATTCTCAAGGGATACCATCTCGTCTCGTACCTCCTTGTATGCCTCCAATAACTCGTTATTAACAACTACTTTAGTCGATTCCACCAAATCTCGTCTCTCTCGTTGCGTTAGCGGGCGCGTACATCCGACAATAAAGGCGTTATCTGCGAACATCTCTTTAATAATCGCCAGCGTTTCGAGCGCAGCTTCGACGTCGTCATCTTCGTCACCATCTTCGTCCTCCTCCTCCGCTTTCTCGTTGCTACTACTACTCTTGTTGTTGTTGTTGTTCTTTTTCTTCTTCTTATGCTCTACCTCCTCTTCTAACCTCTCCAACACTCCTAGCAACTCTCTCATTCTCTCTAAACTCACGTACACTCTCGCTTTCGGCAACTCCTCGTCCTCTTCCATCACGTTCGCTCTCTCTCGATAGCCTCGACTCACGAAAAACACGTCTCTTCGCGGTTGTCTGCGGTAGAACATGAAGAGTAAATACAAAGCGCCAACGATCAAACTCGAAGACGTCGGACTCTCATCTTCCTTCTTTCGAAACACTCGGTCGTTCGCGAGATCCCAAATCGCCAACGACGCGTCGAACAGTCTTTGCAGCTGTTCGTTCGGGTTGGTAAACTTTGTTTTCAGGTGAAACATTCGGTCGAAATTCCGTTCGGTATACAGCAATCGAAACGATTGGAACGGCGACTCTTCTTCTTTTCCTCCTCCGCGTTGTTTCGACGACGACGACGACGAAGGCGACGAGATTTTAGCGTCTCTTATTCTCCTCTTCTCTTTTCCTCCGTCCTTTTCTTCTTCTTCTTCTTCTTCGTCGCTTTTTAAAAAGGATTTCCCCCTTCGAATTTGCTGACGTCGAAATTGCCACGCGCGAACGAGGTCAAAGCAATCGGTTTCCAGACCTGGCGGAAGAAGATACCGTTGTTCGGAGGACTCGTCGTTTTCTTCCTCGTCTTCTCCGTCTGAGGACTGTTCCTTCTTCTTCTTCGTCTTCTTTTTATCAGTCATGGTTTGCCATCCATTTTGAGTGCACAACTGTGAAGAATTTTTCCCCATAACACACAAATAAAAGTTCCACAGAGCGCGTTTATGATTGAAATCGAATGAACCCCGAGGAGGAGTTCCTTCCCGAATGGCTCGTCGTCGGTGGTCCAATTGCCGACGATGATGATGATCATCATCATCGTCAACATCTTCTTCGTCTTCTCAATTCTCTCCTAAACAACACTAACGGTCTAGTTGCGTCAACGCTGAGGGACGTGCGTCGCCGGTGTAAAGATGGGAAGGAATCGATCGAGCGGTATTCTCCCGCGCACTTCGCGGGGGTATTTGACGACGACGATGACGACGAGGCCGTAGTATCGCTCCTCGCGCCAAAGCTCGTCAAACTGCAACACGCGAAAGATTTCGTCTGGGAAGAGCTCCACACGGGGGACTGGAAAGACGCGGAGGATAAATGGCGAGAAGGCGAAGGTTTGGTTATTTTCGCGTATTGCCGGATGTGCGTGAGATACGCGCGAGCGCGAGTGAAGAATGATGAAGTGGGAGCGAAATACGTCGAGCGTGTGTTGAAAAGGGTGATAAAAGAGCTGGATGTGGGAACGTTGCTCGCGGGCGACGTCGGCGAAGGGAAGATGTTGGCGAAAGTCGCGGAGGAAGTGAGCGAGTGTTTGAAAGAGGTTAGAAAGATGATGGATGCGAATGTCGGGGAAGGAGAGGAGAGAGTGCTGAATTGGAGATTTGAATGCGAGGACGTGGAGAACGCGAGCGAGGAAGACGTAGAGGACGATGGGAAGAAACGAAAGAGAGAAGCAAGCAAAGAAGAAGAAGAAGAAGAAAAGAACGTCTTATTTCCGATACTCGAGAAAGATAGAGGAGGACAGCCACCGTTGAAAGTGCCTAAATTCAAGGAACCACTATCGTTGGAGAACTTCATGACGCAGTTTTACTTGCCAAAGAAACCATGCGCCATGCGACGTTTTTGCACGCATTGGCCTGCCCACGAGAAGTGGAAAGATCCCTCGTATTTCCTCGACAACTTTGGCGCTCGAGCCGTGCCAGTAGAATTTGGAAGCTCGTATTCGAGCGAAAACTGGAAAATAAACGTCGTGACGTTCGAGGAGTTTCTTTTAAAGCACATGACGGACGACAAATGCGGCGCTTATTTAGCGCAGCAAACGCTCGCAGACCAATTTCCGAAACTTTTAGAGGATATCCGCGAACCAGAGTACGTCCACGGCTGTTTTCGAGAGGAAGAGGAGGACAAAGAAAACGGTGGAAGTAAGATAAACATCGTCGCGAAGAATTTTTGGATAGGTCCGAAAAACACGGTCTCTCCGCCGCACACGGACCCTCGAGATAACTTGTTTGTCCAAATTTGTGGCGCCAAGCGCGTTCGTCTCTGGAAACCGTTAGACACGGACACAGACAAAGACGATAACGACGACGACGACGAAAACACGATGAACCAGAACACGACAACGACGACCACGATGTACCCGTACACCTCCTCCTCCACAGAAAACACCAAACTCACCAACACCTCCAAAGCGGGCGATATTTCGCTCGCTTCTTTTTCTCCTCGAGCGTTTCCGAGGCTCTATCGGAGACCTTTTTACGACGTCCAACTCGACGCCGGTGACGCGCTCTTCATCCCCAAAGGGTGGTGGCACTTCGTGAAAAGCGTTTCGAACAGCATCAGCGTCTCGTATTGGTGGTAGTTATGATATAGAGTAGTAGATAGAGAGGTTTTTAGTAAAGACTACGA
>Ga0115000_10004237_pt1 | contig 11788 bp, 12 predicted proteins | sample ArcticOcean_MG_C_6_FD_89690 | JGI IMG/M metagenome (GOLD analysis project Ga0115000, IMG submission 89690) | Marine microbial communities from western Arctic Ocean - ArcticOcean_MG_CB8_128 | ecosystem: Environmental > Aquatic > Marine > Oceanic | place: Arctic Ocean: Canada Basin | collected... | reverse complement strand
TAGATTTAAACCATGGTTTTTTACAATACATAATGACATTATTGTACCCATTTTTGTAGAATTTGCAAAAACAGTATTAAATCAACCTTAAACTATAAAAATCAAGTAAAAATCAAGTATTATAAAAATCTAGTAAAAATCAAGTATTTAAAGTTTTTGTCTGGAAAATATATGACATGCCGAATATGTCTCGAAGACGAAACAGAAGAGATGCCATTTATTCACCCTTGTAAATGTATAGGAACGATGGGCAATGTTCATTTAAGTTGTATTCAACGTTGGATTACAGTTCGAAAAGAACCTGATTGTGAATTGTGTCTGACTCCTTTTGACAAATCTTTGGTAAAAATTCCGCTGATATCTAAAGAATTTTATTATTGTTTATACGCCGTTCTTTTAGGGTGTATCATATCGTTTGCACAAGCATATATGATATTTATTTTGATGTTGTTTCACCCAACGGACATTATATTCGCAATACTTTTGTTTATGCTAGGTTCTGCAGGTCATGTATATTTGCATATATTATTAATTGGTCGTCTTCTCAGGTATACAAATATGATCCTGATCATGCCGATTATATGGTATTTGACATTTATCATATTTCACTCAATATCTATGATGATCTTACATAAAAAAATGTTCAGTAGGGATGGGAATATTGTCTTATTCACAACAATGTGCGTTTTTGCACTGTCAATGCTTGTAGGTCTGCGGGCATACATACACACAAGACAAACACAACGACTCTCCTAAATGTAACGAAATATTGGCATTCTTTAGTGAATAAAAAACCATCTCAACTACTAAATCAGCATTTCTTACAGGATTTCCTGCCAACACCATAATTGTTGGTACGGGTAGACACACAAATGGACTCGTGATTTCTGTCAAACAGGCGCATTCCGCTGGACATCCGTCGCTCCATGGCCCGTTTCGTATTTTGGCTAACCACAGCGTTGTACATGGACTGTTGGCAGACCATATCCCCAGTCACGAAATGGTTGGAACCACCAACAGTTTCGAAGCAGTGCAGACGTCTATTTTAGATGGGCGTTGATGGTATGAATACGTCAGAAACTCAAAGGCTGATAGATAATATGATGAAATATATGAATTGAAAATAAAAGAACAAACTGGTGAAGTGATAAAGGAAATAGAAAAAAAAGTTTACCTACTCAGTTTTTTGTTGAAAGCGCTTAAAACTTAATTAAACTTCTGTATTAAACTTCTGTATTAAAAAGATTCGATTGGATGTGCTTCTGTATTAAACACATATTTATCTAAAGGCAATATATCGTCCGATTGAAAAGTCAACCACAAATATTTCAATGTTTCCGCCAAAAACCACGATTCTTGCTTGTCGGTTTTTGTTGGCCTGGAAGCAACCTGACGAACATCGCTAAACCCACCAGACTCGACCTCGCAATGTTTGGCAATCGCTTTCCATATTTTTGTGGCGTAATCCCTCCATTTTTGATCGTGTGTTTCGCGCCAAGCATAAAAAATAGATTCGACCGTTTCTGGTCGTAATAGATAAAGGTCGTTTTTACAATGGATCGATCCGTCTTTGGATATTCGAACCTGATCACAGGCCAACCCCGAGGGATTGGACGTATACATTCTAGCACACGTTTCGGTCATCGCTAGGCCTTCTGCTACATATTTCTGGCCCATAATTAACATGCCTCCCAAAAAACACCCGAGATGTTCCAATGTATCCGAACCGGCCGCCCTGGCAAATGTAGTTTGCCCGTATGTAACAAACATTTGTTTGACAATCATTTCTTCAAAGATCGAATATAAATCACTTGCCAACGGATCACCAGTTAATGCTTTTAACTTTATAAAATATTCATATGTTGAATCAATACCACCGCCGATAGTGGCAGGCCCGGACATTTGTTCAGTATGAGGATCTATATTCATTTGTAATAGACTGTTGTCGTGTTTTTTCCAGTATTTGTTGATGGCTGTAATTTTATCCGACCATCTGGGATCATGGGTAAAACGTGACAAAGCTACAAATTCAAGGGCAAGCGTACCCACTTCTGCATTCACTACTTTGCCATTGGCCCAAGACTGCGTACCGCACCAGTTTGGGCGGTTCGTATTGATCACACCACACGGAATACGTTGTGGAAAAGCACCTAGCAATACCTCGCCGACCATTGTTGCCTTTGCTAAAAAGATGTCGTCTTTTGTCAATGAATATGCCGATAAAAGCCCACCCAATACACGAATTGTATTTTCGAAAACGTTGATTTGACCTTCAAATTGAAATTCAGTGGCTACGAAATGCTTGGCGGCGTTAAATTCAGAAGATAATTTCATCAGATAAAGTGTATCCAACGAGTCAATGATGGTAAGACCCTTGCCACCAAATGTGTTCGTTCCTTTTTTTGTTACTGGCATATATTCGTCTGATTTCCAAGCATCACGCATATATGCTTGAAAGGCGTGTTGCATACCGTCACGGATTTCGGTAGCGATCTGCTCGGAAATGTGATCAGAAGCTTGTAATTTTGGAACTGCTATCACTCTTTTGATATCATGGATGTGTTTATTATGCTGTTGTGTTAATCTCTTCTCTATGTTATGCACTATGCGCTCAACTTCGTTTAAAATAGCAGTTTCTGTTTTATTTTGACGAAAGAGTGGCAAAACAAAAGAAGTCATTGCCAAACAAAATAAGGTGCAGATAAGACACATCTCTTTAAAACGTCGTTGGTTAAACGAACGATTACCTTTTAACATATTTTAAAGATACATCATACATATATATTACATTCCATCGATCATATTGGATTGAACAAAATAACAATTAATTGTATAAATAATTGTATAAATAATACTACAGTTTACATCAGAATGTCCGTACTTAGTCCAGCCGTCATACAATCATTTATTGCTCCTGTTGAAGTCACAGAAAATCGTATTTATATTATTGGCTCATGGGAACATTCCATACCAATGACTTTTCATTATCTAAGATTGGATCCGGAGTATACATGTCACTTACGACTTGACAATTGGAAACAGATCGTGGATACAAAAGTGGTGTCGTTCTGTATGGATTGGACTATTATTAACAATAGACCCATTGTTGAAATCAAAATTATTGGCAAAGACATTGAAAGATTCAAACAAATAATAGAAGAATCTTCAGACAAAATACATAAGATTTTAAATGATAAACAGAGACAACAAGCAATATACCAACTTTATTTATGTCAACATTAACACATACAACCCGGTGTGTTAACTGGAGGATGGACGGGCAACGCAGGTAACGATGGTGTTAACCAATCCGATTGATGTACTAGAATAGCATCGTGTATATTGTCAAACAATGAGTCAATACCTTCGCCCGTTTTTGCAGATGTGTAAATATGATCAAAGGAATTTTCTCGAACCCACTCTGACACATCGTCACCACAAAAGGCGTGTAAATCACATTTGTTCGAAACAACTATGACAACTGGTGTGTGGCGGGCATGGCGTGCTTTCTCTATCTCGTTTAACCATTTACTTAAATCGTCTTTCACAGTAGAGTCCATTATATCATGAACAAGTACAAATATATGTCCTCGCATGAAATAGGAGCTTGTAATGGCCATAAAGCGCTCCTGGCCACACGTATCCCACACTGCCGTCTCAATGTCCTTTATCTTGGCCGATACAAAATCTACAGCTATTGTAGTTACATGTTTCTCAATAGAATCACCATTAAAATGTTTGTTGATGATTGAGGTTTTTCCTCCACCCACAGAACCTACAAAGACTACGTTAAATTTCATTTACATAGAGTATATTTACATTTATAGTCAATCCTATTGAACAAAGTTAATCCTCTAAAACAGATCTAATCATCTGAAACAGCCTGGCCTTCGTGTTCGTGCGAGTGTTTAAGACGCTCGTTTTGATACCTTCTCGCCAAAAGTTCGTCACCGGTCGGTATAGTCGCACTTTCCACCGCTTCTAAACGGATTTTCAGTTGGTTGATTTCTTTTTGCAGTCTAACCACTATGAGTCGAAGGGAAATTATAACTGCTGTGGTATTGTCCATAGTTTTGCAGTGGTCTTGATAAGATATACAACTATTAACTTATTCGTAAACTATATCAATCGGATAATCAAACAATCCCTTTTCACTAACCTATTGGGCTATCATGTTAGTAAACACATTAACTTCACCAGCAATTGTTCCTTTTGTAATTGATTTCAACCATCTAAAATATTCATCACTTCTTTTTCGTTCTCGTTAATGTGTTTACTACATTCTATATTCAATAACTCTAATACACCAAACCATAGGTCATATGAGGAATGTGACTAACATGTTCTTTAATGTGAGTTTAATATAGAACGAATCTTCACCATTATCCGTATGCCACGATTTGTCCGAACTCTCATGCTCTACCGTTGACTGTGTTAGTTCCTTCGAGCAGCAGTTGAATAATTTAGTCTACGCGCTGCTATAGTCGTGTGGACAACATTTTTTTCTTCTACCTCTCCATAATAGTGAAAAAAATCTCAGGGACAATTCCAGAATTGCTAACGATTATTTTTATTTTTTTTTACCTATAAAAGATGTTTCAATGTCTTCAATGTCTTCAATGTCTTCAATTAAAAAACGGCGACGTTGTCAGCACGTATCTCCAAAATCAAATATTTGGGATCATATTCTAAAAACATGGACAAAGTTTATTACCTTAGAAACACAACACGGAGTTCAAACACTACACAACAAACAATCCAGAAAAGAATATAGATTTATGATCACTAAAAATAGATTGGTCTCAATTATAGAATTAAATATCCAAGGGGCGAATTCAGAAACATTTTTGGTCAAAATACATGGGCAATCAAAAGAAGGCATTCTAAAACATTTTAAACCACAACATCTGGGGGAAGATATTGACCCTATACTCGAAGCAGAATTGCAGAAATACGCACATATGCACGGTTTGGCGCCCGCAGTTCTCGCTTCGAGTCCAATAGCTATGATTTCAGAAAAATGTCAATTGTTCAAACAGTCATTTGAACCTAGATGTTATAAAACTGCAATGGGCCAGTCGGTCACGCTTCGCCTGCGAGCAAACCAATTGCATACTTTATTTTCAGCTGGTCAGCAACGTATATTATCGTTTTGCAATAATATGTATACCAAAATAGGCATGTTTAATACTGATCCCAATGATGAAAATTATATGCAGCTAGGTTCACAACTAGTTCAAATTGATTACGGCGCGAATCGTTTTAATTCTGTTGTTGCATTTAATTTGTTTTTCAATCAATTAGACTCTTTCTATCCAAAGGATGAGGCACAGAAATTACTCATAAATAGAACAGCTACCTATCCACCGACCTATTATTGGTACAAAGAAATATACAGCCCGGAGAAAGATTTATCAGAAGAACAGCAGCAATTGTCCAACAAAGAATGGTCTGATTTTCTGGATCGTTTGAAGAAAGAAAATCAAGATGTTTGTCAACAATTAAAGGCAGAGTACGAAGAAATAAAACATCAATTCGGTGCCAAAAGAACGTTAGAAGATGTTATTGCTCGATTTCATACGTATTATTTGACTTAAACCGGTAAATCGCCCTCGCAAAAACGTGGTGTAACTGGTGGAAGTGGTGGCACTTGTGGTAATAAAGGAACAAAAATAGTTATTGTCGATGGTATATAACGAGGTTTACGAGCTGATGCTCTGGGAGACTCGAATTGTGTCAAGTCCACGCGATGCCAACAAGCTCCGTGGCCACAAATACCACAAGGAACACCTGGTCGTCCGATATGTTTGTAACACGGACAATTTTTAAATTCGCATTCTAAACGCATTTTTTTTTTATTTAGTGTAGATACATTTTAGATAAAACATATGACTATCTTTTTTTTTTTTACAAAGTAACACATAATCAACATATAATCAAAATAAAGATTACAAAATATATAATAAATCCAGCGATAGTATATGTCCGCTTCGCTGCCCACCAAACAAGAAAAACGAGATAAACAACTTTCTAACAAGGAAAAGTATTTAAAACGACGCAAAGAGAGAGATCGTAGAGATAACCATGTCCAGGATATGTTTTCAGAAGCAACGCACGAACAAAAAAAAAGGTCAATTAAAGCAAGCGGAGAAGCGGGTTTAGTCACCGAAGAATTGGAGCGCCGTGGCGCCGTTGCGTTTCAGAAAGTATGGCGAGGTTACGAAATTCGAATGTATGTCGAGGCATTATATAAGCCTACCAACAACATTGACTATGGCCACAGCGGATGGTACAATAAAGCCCTGCACGATTATTGGCACGATGTTAATCGTAGACAAAGAGAGGATACGATGCGCTCCGTAGAGCCGGCGATTAAATCCTTTGACGGTCTAAAAGTTTAAAAAAAAATTACTTTAAAAGTAACACATATGTGTATAATGCATTGCACATCATTGTTTAACTAAAAAAAAATGTTGAAACGACCTGCAGAAGATCTAGCAGATACACCCATAAAAAAGCAGCGCCAAAACGATGATCTTGAATCAATGAAAACTCAACTCGATACCTTGTTGAAAAACGCCGCCGAACATCACGAAGAAAGACGTATTGCCGCCGTAGATCGTGCTTTCGATCTCGAGGAAGATCTAAAATCTGCACAAACGGCCGCCGACACCATCAATGATGAGCTAAACCAAGTATCATCCGATCATATTAATGCTTCACAATATCTAGAAGCATTTGTATCAAGTCAAACCATGAAAATGCTTTCAAAGGTAGATGATATTTCTCAAGATAAAGTCCAATTAACACAACTTAAAGATGACAATGAAAAAATCATGGGAACATTGTCCAAACTCAAAGCAATGGGACAAACACTGAAAGAAAAACAATCCTCTTTGGAAGAAGAACTCAATACACTGCAGGACAATGTCCAGCAGATCCAAGACCAGTATGAGAATGCAGAGAAAGAAGTAGTAGTTATTACAAATTTAAACGAACCTTAATTATGATTATTTCCCTTAATCAGTGTTTATATCAATTTTTTTTACGTTGAAAATGAGCTGTTTTAGACGTGTTTTTTTCTAAAAATTTAGACGTGTTTTTTTTCTTAAAATTTAGACGTATTTATTGTACATTTTTATCATAAACATGCCAAACCTACGACCCTTCATGTCAATTTCCGTGCAGGGCTATATCATCCCACCACACTCTACAGTCATTCTAAAACCGTGCAAAAAGACAAAATCAATCAGAGGAGGTCTATTGCGTGTTCATAACCGCACGAGTACGCCTCAAACACTTCAACCGTCCCAAAAAGCACAAAAACAATGGCCAGAATTTACACCAACAATTTTGGGCGATACAATCGGTTTTGCCAGTCAGCCAATGGCTTGGTTAAATCCCAATATACTGTTTGAAGTACTTTCATTGCCACATTCGTTACTCCCTGGGGAAGACAGAGAACTACCAGAAGACATATTGCGCGAAATTACCTCCATTGGGAGCCTGTGGACGATGGTTCATTTGGTTTCTTGTGTTCCTGTTCCGATAGGCTCCACAACACCTCCTGGGCCCGATAACCCTAAAAATTATATGGGGTTTGACCGTACGAATTGGGAAGTCTTTGAGGTGGAGGTTCAAGAAGGTATCATTCAAAACGTAGATCTCATTATTGGTAGATGCCGGCATGTTGCGAATGGTCACTGTGGCGCTAACGAACTAGCTTATGTTTTGCCAATTTTTGGCAAACGTTACGCATTCGTGGTTGAAAAATCGGATGGCGTTTCTTATTCACACCAAACCGATAACCTTGGCCTTTTTTTGAACAGTATTGGTACAAGCGGTTGTATATCATTACTACAAAAGGCCATTCGTCGGCGACCACTTGCTATGCGCCATCCTGATACTGGCGAGGACTTTGATACGGTGGAAATTGTCCGAAGAATTGCTCTGCGAATGTGTTGTGGTAATCAGCCAGGTTTTTTTTTGCCAAGAGTGGGCAAGTTTGTAACGTCATTACAGCACTTTTTGAAGCGGTTATTCATTATTGCCGCCGAAGATTCTATGTATGACGAGTCCGATATGTTTTTTATATCTACATCGGCTCTTTTGGCGTCAGAAATCGGTTTCTGGCAGCCGTCTAGTGCGACTATACAACGTTTTGTGGACATAACTGTTAAATTGTTGATGGCATCGGTAACCAGTCGTTATAACACATCAAGCAAATTGTCAGCAGTGGAACATTATGATTTTATACGCGCTGCTCCTTCAATGATCCAAAGTGCGATGGGTGGTATGGGGGGTGATCAACAAATGTTACGGTGGCTTGCGACGCATTCATTGGATCAAAATTGCATCGGCAATCTTGACACTCCTTTACAGGGGGTTGATCCAATGGATATTTATTGTGATCAACATCAAGATGGAAGGATAGTTTGTTTCCTGCACCAACAAGGCCAAACGTTTGCACAACAACTTTCAGAAGCTTTCAGAGCAGTTTCTGGTCATAACACGAGACGCCGTCCACGATCAGGTCAATTATCAGTCTACGAACAGATGGTATTTGACGCTTTAAAAAATTCTTCGGCAGTTCTTCGTAAAAAAGTCGTCGCCTTTCCACTGGAAGTACCAGTTGGCCCGCACATAACCTATGATATTGCGAGAGGTGCCATAGCGGGCATGGTCGGGACAATTGAAACGACCCATAAACGTTCAAAGTATTACGTGACTGTTTCAAGTCGTGATATCAACAATTTTGTGGTCATTCCGAAACCTAGCCGTGATAATAAAGAAGGAATGGAGAGCATTACACCCGAAGTGCGCGATATAATTGTGACTGAAGTGCGACGAATGTTGTCTACTGGTAAACGAAAAACATCAAATGTTATTGAGGATAATTTTGCACGCCTATCGATTCGTTTAGTAAACTCGACATGGTATATAGGCCAAGAACCGTGGGAAATGGCCCGTCAACGTTCTGTAAAACTTCAAAGACCGTTGGACTGGACTTCTTTAGACGCAGCAGTGCAAGTTGATTGGACTGACACGTTTACTGGAATTCCAGTGAGTTCATCGGTCAAACAATTTGTATTGGGACGAATGGCTGGTTATGGAAGGTTAATCACTATTCCAAAAATAAATCGTATTGGAGAAGGTACCGACGAATCCTTAACAGGATTTGAAGCTTCCGCGTGGCAATATTTGAAACATCTGTCTCAATATTTTCCTGATGCGATTTGGCCTTCAAGTAAAAAGCCATTTGCATTTGAAACGCGCTCTGTCGAATTGAGGAGGCGATTGTGTGCAAAAATGAAAGATTCAATCGTGTCCGAATGTGTTTATCCAACGTTTCAATCTACCCTCAACCTCCGCAAGAATCAGCAACTAGCGTTGGAAGAAATGTTAGATGCAGATGCTCGGGGATTTGCTAATTTTTTGTGGATGTTAGTGGGCCAAGGCAAAACGTTAACAGTGCTTCGTTTTCTAGAACAAACAAGGAAATGCAGATACATTGTGTGGACAGTCCCTAAATCTGGCATTGCGTCGATTGCACGACAAATCAAAGAAGTTGGCTGGAAACCGATCATGCTCTATCCTTCAAAAGGACTTTTAAACAAGTCACGCGCCTTTAACGACTCAAACAACTTTGAAGCGACCCGCGACACAAAATTGAAATCGAATTGTGTCACACTGATCGAACACGATCACTTATACAAAATGGTAGATTCATTAGCTAAACAAATGTGTGATACAGCATTTGTTTTTGATGAAGTACATAAAGCCATGCAATCGAACACCAAACGAACGGCGTCATCACTAAGGTTAGCTCGTATTTCAAAACAACTCGTGGCATTAACGGGCACTCCCATTGTCGACCGATCGGGCTATGGACTTATGGAATGGCTACGACTGTGTGTGCCCTTTCCTGTAACTACGAGCAATTTTTGGGTCGCGGCGAATTCTATGGTGACAAAATTGAATACGGGCGATGTTTTTGTGGAAGAAAAGGAAGAGCAAGCACCCGAAGATTCGACTGTTACCTATGAAAGGGTCAACACGTCCACCGGATCCGCGGAACTAATTACAACGTCAGAACCAGAATATTTTCAGAGACAGTTTCCAACACGATCACCGTGGGGAGGAAAAACGCCCACCCCAACACGTTTACAATGGCTGAAAATGCGCGATGTCTCCAGAGACATCGTGGATAGGCGTATTGTTGCACTAGCACATGAATTATATCTCAGACACCCACAAAATTGGAAAGAAGAGCATATTGTTGCCGTGGAATTGAAACAACAAGCTCTCTTTGAAAATACAAGCCAACGACCATTGATTGTCACAGACAGTTCTGCCCATACGTGCAAATTGGCCAGGGATTTATTGCAAGCGGGTATTGCTGCTGAAGATATACTGGCGGTGGGCGGTGGACGCCCTTTAGATCTGCCATTGCAAATCAAGCACGAAAAGAAGGCCGATCTTACTGAACATTCTGTATTAGAAGGGAAACATCCACCTTATAAAATGGTTATTGCTTCCAAAGCACATTGCGAGGGATATTCTTTAACATGGCTTACGTGCATGCTCACAGGTCTATATCCAAGTAATACAGCGGCCAGAACACAAATGAGAGGTAGGATTAATCGTTTGGATGCACAACGGCTTCGTAAGACGTATATTACAGTATTGGCGGGTGTGACACGGATCACATTTCGTCATCAAGACGCGGCTAGATTGATGGAAAAGGCATTGCAAGGCGCCGCATTACGCCAAAAAAAACGCCAAAAACATAAATAAAGATTAAGTTTTATTAAAATGTCTAATTAATTGTATAATAAAATGGATATTCTTTTTGGTCAACATTCTCCTAATTTTTCTGTTGGTGAGCACGAAATGTTAAAGACAATAAATTGGCATTGTGGAACAAGATTACAAGATATTTTTGATCTTGAAACTTTATCATGGGAAGATATCTTTGATTTTTCAGACATATGTTTGGCTAAAATTTTAGATTAGGTGCTTGCAATTGGGTTGACGTTATTTGAACTGCTGGAGTTGAACTTTTAGCTTTTCTTTTAAGATAACATTCCGAACAACACACAAACAAACACATGCTCAAAAAACAAGTAAGAACACCCGCAAGAACATACCAACCTTCGCGACTTATAGTGCCAGTACATGTGCAAGTTGTTGTTTTAATACATGATGTATCGGGGTTTTCTTCACACCATTTTGTTGCCAATGCAACAGGGAATAATAGTAAAATAAAGAACATGAATAATATTTAATAAGATACTTTTATACATTAATTATATTTAAAGACGGGCGGAACATGTATCTGCACATCCATGATCTTTCCATGCTGTTTTAATTTTAAGACATTCTTCCGACGTTAATGTTGCCAAACATTCTTCTGCGGAATCGCCCAATAAATCTGTAATTTTCATAGGTTCGCACTTACCCTTTCTTTTGATAAATGTTTTGTCGCATTTGCATACAGCATTATCACCAGTTGGTAAGCACGCACTGTTTGCCGGACATCTCACAACATCACATTTACTTGGTAATGTGTCCAATTTAAAGTCGCCAATTGTATTGCTTTTGTCGGCGGCGGTTGTCAAATATTTGAAAATTTGATCTATGCAAGCATTTTTACGCAGTTCAACAGGATCCATAAACATACCTGTTGCCCAATCATCTCTACATTCAAAATTATTAGAGCCGACATCAACACAAAATTCACAATCACTTTTACATTTATTTTCACAAATTCCTTCACTCGCGGCTT
>Ga0115000_10004236_pt1 | contig 11788 bp, 10 predicted proteins | sample ArcticOcean_MG_C_6_FD_89690 | JGI IMG/M metagenome (GOLD analysis project Ga0115000, IMG submission 89690) | Marine microbial communities from western Arctic Ocean - ArcticOcean_MG_CB8_128 | ecosystem: Environmental > Aquatic > Marine > Oceanic | place: Arctic Ocean: Canada Basin | collected... | reverse complement strand
TTTTATAAAGGTTTGTTGCGTGATATCTGCCGCAACATCTTCATTATTACACCTTCGAAGTATGAAGAGAAATATTCTTTCATAATATTTGGCGTACAATATATTGAAGTTTTTTCTATCCTTTTTGGCTAGAAAAATAATCTGCTCTTCGCTTATATTTTTTTTCTTTTTATTGAACAATTTCTCTTTGGTTACAATTCTTTAACTTTAATATTAAAATAGGTTACAATAAAAAGTATCTTATTTTTAATTTTGCATTTATATATTTGAATGATTGCAAGAAGCTAAGATGACAAAAGTAACATTACATTTTAAATTTATACCATTATTTTTTCTGCTTTTTCAGTTGGGAATAGCTCAAGAGTATATTTCTTTGAACGAAGATTTTAAGTGTGGTGTGTCAAATGCATATTCTATTTATGCAACTGCTGATGATGTTGACTTGTTAACGGGGTATCTTGATACATGTGGAGATTTAGAATACTTGAAAATTATTGGGAATAAACCTGGAGGACATTGGGATTTGCTGTTTGAAGTGTTAAGTACCTCTAAAAACCTTAAAGGTTTAGAATTATATTACAACGAGGGATTAACGGAAGTTCCTAAAAAAATAATTAAAAACACCAATCTCAAAGTAATTACAATTGTTGGAAATCGAAGGTTAAATTATAACGATCTTTTTAAAAAGTTGTCTAAGCTTAAGAATTTGGAAAGTATTGCGCTAATAGATAATAAGTTGAACGAAATTCCAGATGCTTTGGGAGGCATAAAACAACTTAGGAAATTAAAAGTATCAGGTAATGAGGGTATTGATTATAGCGTATTAATCTCTCAACTAAAGAGAAATGAACAATTAGAAGAGCTTTATATCCCACTAAATAGTATATCTGAAATCCCTGAAAATATTGGGGAATTAAAGGGTTTAAAAACTTTAGATATTAGGAATAATTACATTATTGAATTTCCTAATTCAATAAGTAACTTGGATTCTTTACAAGAATTAAGAACTGAGGATAATATTATTTTAGATGTTTCTAATGAGTTTAATAAATTAAAGAATCTAAACATAAAGTATTTGTCGTATGATCAAGATAACTCGTTGGAAGATTTGAAGTTATTATTTCCAGATGCTAATATCCACTCAGAAGAAAACAAACGTCTTATTCAATCTGAAATAATCCGTCAAAAATCAAATAAAAAATCATTTAATAATGTTTTTTATGTTGAATGTTGGAATGCTATCGATCATTATAATACTCTGTTTAAAAAGAGATTTTCATATTCGAATTTTGATTCATTAGACTTCTTTTCTCGATTAACAAATACTAATTATTGTTATAATGATAGGGTTGTTGCAGATGGCAGTTACGAAGGATTAGACTTGTTTTTACATACTAAACCAAAATGGATTAAAAATGGCTACGAATTACCGAGATATAAGTTAAATAAAGGTGAAATTGGTTTTAGTATTAATCCTAAAGGAAATTATTATCCCGAGTTAAAAGCCTTTACAGGGATGGTTTGGATATATGTTGGTGGAAAAACCGAGCAAGATTTTTATAAAACTTATGTAAAGAACAAAACATGGAAAGATATTTATCTAGAATATGATTTTTCTACAAAAACCTTTTTTATTGTTTTGAAAGATAATCAGTTGCATAAAATCCCAGCTTATCCTAGATATATCAATAGATATACAAGATTGAAAGATGCTCAGAAACAATACAATAAAAGGTTTAATATGTATGATAAACGATTAAACCTTAGAGCTAAAAGATTTGATAGAAGTATTGAAAAAGAATATGAAAAAAATAGAATAATATATAATAAATGGGAGACTGTAAAATGGGGGAAATTAGAAGGACATATGTGTGAATATGAAAAGACCTTAAAAAGGGATGCTTGGCTAGATTTTAAAAAGTTTATGATTAATAAACAGCACATTCCCTTGGATACTGTTACAGCAACAAAAGAGTTGTTAATAATTAGTTTAAAAATAAGAAGATTAAGATTTGATAAACGACCTGTTGTATCGGTTAAAACTAACTTAATAAATTCTGTTTCTGCTTTTATTAAATTAAATATAAAAGATTCATTGCGAGTAGGTAATGAAACGATAAATATGTTTTTATATCGTAAAGATAAAGGTGTGATGGATTTCTATAGGCTTGATGGTACAACTAGTGTTGAGTTTGATATTAATAATCGATTTGTCGTAATTATTCAAAAAAGGAAAGAATATTTGGTGCTTTCAAAAAAGGAATTTATGAATGAGATTAGAGGTAATTTCAGAGCCAAAGGAAAAATTGAAATTAGGTTTTTAAAACCATTTAAAAGATATTCATTATCGGATTTATGGCGTGCGATAGAGTTTAAAGAGGAAAAGTAGATGACATTACAAGAAAAAGATAGTCAGTTAATTTGGCACCCTTTTACGCAAGAAAAAACAGCGAATATTAATATTCCAATTGTTAGTGCAAAAGGTGTTTGGTTAAAAGGAGAAGATGGGAGAGAAATCTTGGATGGGATTTCCTCTTGGTGGACAAACGTTCATGGTCATGGAAATGAATATATGGCTAGAGCCATATATGAACAGGCTTTAAAAATGGAGCATTTAATTTTTGCAGGGTTTACACATCCAAAAGCAATTGAGCTCAGTGAAAGAATTATTAATTATGTTGGGCGAGATTATCAAAAAGTTTTTTTCTCTGACAATGGATCAACTTCAAATGAAGTAGCCTTAAAAATGGCGATTCAATTCCATTACAATAATGGAGTACCAAAAAATAAAGTGATTGCATTTAAAGATAGTTATCATGGAGATACTTTTGGAGTAATGAGTACAGGAGGTAGAAGTGCTTTTAGTGCGCCTTTTGATCCAAACTTATTTGATGTTTACCATTTAGATGTGCCCAATAGTACGAACGAGGAAATAATCATTAGCCAATTTAAATCATTTGTTGAAAAAGGAGATGTTGCTGCATTTGCTTTTGAACCTTTGGTGATGGGGACAGCTGGTATGATTATGTATTCTGAGCGTTTATTAGAGATTTTGGTTGGCATTGCACATGAAAATAACGTGATTACAATTTGTGATGAAGTGTTTACGGGCTTCTATCGAACGGGTAAGATGTTCTCTTTTCAACATACCAAAATTAAACCGGATATTTTATGTTTATCAAAAGGTTTAACGGGAGGAATGATGACTTTGGGACTTACAGTGTGTAAGCCTTTTATGTATAATGCGTTTTATTCGAACGACAAGATGAAAGCTTTTTTTCACGGTCATTCATATACAGGTAATCCAATTGCTTGTTCTGCAGCTTGTGCTTCCCTGGATTTGTTTGATAGTAAACCAATCCAGAATAATATCAGTAGGCTAATGCAAATGCAATTGGAATTTAGTGAAGAATTGAAAGTGAATAGTCTTTTTAATAATGTTAGATTGAAAGGTACAATACTCGCTTTTGATGTAATAAATAGTGAATCAACAAGTTATTTCAATTCCATAAGAGATCGATTATACGATTTTTTCTTAAGTAAAAATGTGCTTTTACGTCCTCTAGGAAACACCTTGTATATATTGCCGCCATATTCAATAAGTAAAGCTGAGTATGCAATTGTAAAAGAAGCCGTTTTAAGTTTGAAAATTTAATACTGATAATATTCTTTTCTACATTTATGAACAATCATCTAATTAAAATTTTACTAATAGGTCTCAAAAAAATTATAAAGGGCAGAATTTCTTTTTGTCATCATTAGGACTTATCCTCAATTCGACCATCAGCGTGTTTCGCGAATCTGCCCTTATTTTCATTATGCACTTGATCTCTGTTAGGCCAAGGCCATCCACCAAACTGCGTATTTTGGAAATCAACTAAAGCCTGTTGAACTTCTTTATCAGAGTTCATTACAAAAGGACCATATTTAACAACAGTTTCACCGATTGGCTTTCCTTGTAAAAGTAGTAGGTTAGCTGGTTTATTTCCGTTTTTAATTGTAGTTAAAATTGAAGCGTTTAGTTCAATTCCTTTGTAAACTGGAATCGATTGATTTTCAATTGTAATTTCAGTACCCTTGAAAAAATATAAATTCCTGTTCAGTTCTAAACTTCCAGTAGGCAGGGTGAACTCAGCTTTAGCATCCATCTTAATATTCCAAATCCCAACATTGTTATACTCATCTGCAGCCCATGAATTGGGTGGAGGTGTTGGACCTTCTTTGGATATGTTTCCTGTGATAACTGTTATCTCAGATTTTCTTCCTTGTTTATCTTCAAATGTTTCTACAGCTAATTTTTCTCTCCACAGCATTTTAAAATGTGGCGCAACTAATTTATTTTTTCGAGGAAGATTAATCCAAATTTGAAAAAGTTCAAATGGATTTTCTGTAGATTTATTCAATAAGGGAAACATTTCCGAGTGCTGAAGACCTTTACCTGCAGTCATCCATTGCACATCACCATTTCCAAACCTACCAGAGGCACCCATCGAATCAGAATGATCTACCAAACCTTTTCTAACAATTGTAACTGTTTCAAAACCTCTGTGTGGATGAGCAGGGAATCCCGGAACTGTGTGTCCATGGTACATCCTGTAACCATCTTTTACAATAAAGTCGCTTCCTAGCGAACGTCCACTTAGATTGTCAACGGGGCCAAGATCATCATTTCCCTTTGGGTAGAAATCTTCATGATGTACACAAAATAAAAATGGATCTTTAGTCTCCCATGGAAAACCTAAATTGTAGACACTAATGATTGGAATTATTTTCATATCGTAAATGTATTAAATTATTTAATTTGTTGCAACAAATTAAATAATTTCACCACGGTGAGGTTTAAGATCATCTCTTAATTGAATCATATTACTTTTATCCGTTTCGATAAAGGCGATCCAATACGCATCACTTATTTTTTGCTCTGAAGCGGTACTCTTTTGTAGGTTTCTAGCAGTAATATATTGCTGCAAATGTTTAACGTGATGGATTGCAATTTTTTCAGCATCAATACTTCTAAAGTCCCATATTAATTTTATTCTTTCCATATTCTCAAATTTAAATAAAAGAAATTGAAAATAGCTTTGTTGATTTTCAGTGGATATTTTTTTAAAATAGGATTCTATTTTAATTTGTTATTATACTCTAATCTATTTTTAGATAAGTGATTTAACTCTTTTATAGGGGTACATCGATAATTACATGTAGTGTCCATTTTCCCAATCACTGGGAGCTATCCAAGCATCTAATACTTTAAACAAGAAGTCAAGATTTTAAACCAGTATTTAACTTAATTTCCTTGAAATTAGGAATTGAAAGTTTAAATTGTTATTTCTTTTTATTGCAGAAACACGATAAGAAGCTGATTTTTCGTAGATGGTAATAAAATATTACCACAGTAATTAATTTGAGGAAATGTTAAAAGATGGACTCTTGAAAACAACCTATAAATACGAAATTTAATTTTGGATTCTTTAACAGACAAGAAATCATCTGAGCAATATATCTTTCTTTAAATGTTCCAATGATTGTAATCTCATTTGCTAAAGTCCCAATTTATATAAGACTATCTATTTGAGCAACAACTTTTTTAAAAGTAGTTTCAATAGCAGATTTACTTGTTCTTTCATTAGCTATCACAGAAATATCTGCAACTTTTAAATTTAGACGTGATTTTCTTTAATTGAGCGTTTCCGTAAAGTAGGATGTGTGTCTTCTGTAGTGTGTGTTTATAGACATTTATTATGGAGAAATATCACATGTTTTTTTACTTATAAAACAGATGAAACAATCAATAATAACAGGAATAATTTAATTTTTATGTTTTTCTAATCTCTAAAAAACATCCTCATCGTTTTTGGCAAGATGCTTACGATAAGCAGAGAATATTTTAGATTTCGATAAAAATCCATAGTACTTTCCTTCTTTTTCAACTGGTAAATTCCAAGCCTGTGTACTATCAAAAAGAGCCATTACAGAATCTAAACTTTCATCATGTTTAATGATTGCAGGAGGAGGATGCATAATGTGATTAAGAGGTATATTGTATTTTTCAGGTTTGAAAATTAGGTGTCTAACATCATCTAATAAGATTACCCCTTTTAATTCGTTTTGATTATTTAAGACAGGAAATATGTTTCTATTTGATTTAGAAATTGCATCGACTAACCCTTGTATTGTTTCAGTGTCTTTAACACAAACTAAATCTTTTTCAATTACTTTAATTACATCTATTTCCCTTAATACTGAGTGGTCTTTATCGTGAGCAACTAAGTCTCCATCTCTTGCTAGTCGCTTTGTAAAGTAGGAATGTTTGTTGTATTTGTAAGATATCCCGAATGATATTCCAACAACAATCATCAATGGGATATATAACTCGTAACCTCCAGTTACTTCAGCAATAAGGAATATTGCAGTAAGTGGAGCGTGCATTAACCCTGCAGCAACACCGCTCATTCCAACGAGCGTGAAGTTGTTTTCAGGAATACCCATTCCTAGCATGTTTAGGATACGCGCTAAAACAAAACCCGTAATTCCACCAATAAACATGGCTGGGGCAAATATCCCTCCATTTCCTCCAGCAAGTTTTGTAAATGCAGTGGCATAAACTTTTAGGAATATTGTTCCCAGCAAAAATATGATGAGTAACCAAGATTCATCAGCAACTTCGTCGAAGTTTGGTATTAGAGAGTAAACTGTTCCGTCTAAAATTCCAACATCGTTACCGTTGAGTAGCTGGCGAAGCGTATAATAACCTTCTCCATAAAGTGTGGGAAAGAGAATCAATAATACACTTAGCAGTCCCCCTGCAATCCAAAACTTTTTCCAGGGTTGATCTTTGTATTTTATAAATCGTGTATGAAGTCTTGCGGATACTCTATTAAAGTACAAAGACAGGAGGCCGGTAAATGCACCAAGTATTAAATAGAAAGGAATATGAGATATTTCTAGTTTTGACAATACCACTTTATCAAATATTGGTGTTTGTCCGCTAACAATCCATGATACAATAAATGAAGTTGCAGACGCGAAAAGAAGCGGAATCATGAAAGCTACTTTTAATTCTACTAAAATAATTTCAAGCACAAATATTACGGCTGCAATTGGAGAGTTAAATAATGCGCTAATTGCAGCAGCTGCTCCGCAACCAAGTAAGAGTATTTTTCTTTTTGGATTAAGATGGAAAATTTGACTGATTCCTGAACCTAGTGCTGATCCTGTTACGATTGAAGGACCTTCAAGTCCTACTGAACCACCAAAACCAACAGTTAATGAACTTGCAATTACGTGTCCGTAAGTGTGTATTGTTTTTATAAAACCTTTCCGTTTACCAATAGAATAAAGTACGAATGGAACTCCTTGCGTTAACCTTCCTGCTGCGAAGTATTTAATAAATAATATAACTAATGCAATCCCAACCATTGGGAAAATGAAATAAACAAAATTTTTATAATCGGCTAATATACCTTCTCGAACACCTTCTTCAATGAAGTTAATAAGGAATTTTAGCAAACTGGCAACAACACCAACAACACCACCAATTATTATACTAAGAATGGCAAGAAATCGCTTGTCACTAAGATGCTTAATCCTCCATTTTAGAAATCTACCAAGAAGTCTGTTTGCCTTTTCTTTCATTTTTAGGTTGACAAAGGTACGATGAATTCTTGGGTGGAAATTTATTTTTGAAAGCTTTTTCAAAAAGAAAATATTTTAATGATATCAAGCGTGTCGTATTAGTACTTTAAGTTATGATTTAATATCAAATAGTTTATTTTATCATTTATTTTTTTTTCTCGAAAAAGGAAGTGATTAAAAACAAAGGAAGTGATCATCTTTTCTTAAATTCGCAAAGATTATTAATAAAAAAAAAGAAAAAATGTCGGCTTGGGGAATTTCAAATTTCGAAAATGATAGTGCATTAGGTTTTGTAGGTAGTTTGATAGAAGAGGATAATGGGGAAACTATCGATGGTATTATTAAAAATTTTGTCAGTACGTTTGATCCTGAGGATACAACATTAGTTGACTGCTCAAGATTTTTAGCTGTTGCGGAAGTTTTAGCAGGATTATTAGGGAGTCCAAGTGAGGATTTTCCAGATGAAATGACTGATTGGATTGAAACAAAGTACATCAAGATTGAACAGGATATTATTGTGCAAGCAAAAAAAGGTGTTTCTTTAATCTTAAAAGATAGCGAAGCGAAGGAAATGTATTGGGGTTCAGGTTATCAAACATCCTGGGTTAAAGCACAAAAAGATTTACTCAAAAGATTGTCTGCATGATTCTTTTCGGTAAGAAAGACAAGCATATTGTAACGGAGCAGGTGCCAAAAGAGGTTTGCGAGGATTGTGGAAAGCGGGGAGGGGTAGTTAGTCTGTTTCAAATATACTTTCATGTTTTAACGTTACCTATTATTCCAGTTTCGAGAAAAACAGCATCACAATGTTTGAAATGTAGAAAAATAAAAGTTGAACAATATTTTTCTGAAATACAATTGAGCGTTTCTAATAAACTAAAAAATTCATATAAAACTCCGTTATGGTCTATGATAGGAGCCGGAGCTTTATTTGTGTTTGTTTTATTGAAATTGATTTTAAAGTGGACTTAAATTAAAACAGAATGGTATTAAGTTTTGGAGAAGTGTTGATGGATTGTTTACCAGACAAAAATGTAATTGGAGGCGCACCATTTAATGTTATAACTCATATTAAAAGACTTGGTGAGTCATCTGGGATAATTAGTAAAATTGGAACAGATGATTTTGGTGATGAAATCAATTCTTTCCTAAAAAATGAAAATATCGATCTCTTTGTTCAAAGGGATGAAAATTATAAAACGGGATATGTAACTGTTAAATTTATTAATAGTCAGCCAAACTATACAATTCATAGTGAATGCGGCTGGGAATTTATAGATTTTTTTGATATTTCACCGCCTGATTACTTTGTTTTTGGAAGTTTAGCCTTACATTTTCCTCAAAATAAAAAATCGTTTTTAAAATATAAACAAGTTTTTAAGAATGCAATCTCAATCTGTGATCTAAATTTAAGAACACCTTATTTTTCAAAAGAAAATGTTGAAATGTGTCTGTCTAATGCAGATGTTTTAAAAATTAACGACGAAGAACTTGATTATTTAGCTGCAGAATATAAGGTTGAAAACCCGATTGCTTGGTTGAAAGAGGTTTATGGGATTTCAAAAGTGATTTTAACAAAGGGGTCAAAAGGTGCAACAGTCTATTGGGAAGGTAGAGAAGTGAGTGGTAATATTGTTCCTGTTGAAAATATTAAGGATACTGTTGGGGCAGGAGACTCATTTACAGCATTGTTTATTTATGGACTGATTAAAAATATACCATTGCAAGAAAATTTAAAAAGAGCAAGTGCATTTGCATCTCTCATTTGCGGACAGTCAGGCGCTATGCCAGAAGACTTAAGTTTATACGACGCTTACAAGTTATAATGAGAAAATTCACACTATTTTTTTTTATTTCACTATCCACTATAGGATTTGCTCAAAACAGATACCTAGTTGTATTTAAAGATAAGATTGAAGTAGGATTTAATCCAATTACTTATTTTGATACAGCGGCAATTAAAAGTTTTGAATTGCAAGGATTACCAAAATATGATTGGTATGATTTACCTGTGAATTCAAATTATATGGATGTGGTAAGCGATCAGGTAGACTCTGTAAGATTTGATTTGCGTTGGTTTAATGGATTGGTAGTTTACGGAACTTCTCATCAAATTAATGAGGTTAAACAGTTCTATTTTGTGAAAGAAATTATTAAGCTTGGAGATTCAGGTGTTATTTTGTCTAATGACAGGAAGAATGCAATTAATGTAAAATTGGAGAAGCAACTACCTGTATTTGATTGGCAATTGGAAACAATGGGGAATTCTTATTTTAAATCAAAAAATATTGATGGGTCAGGAATTAGAGTATGTGTCTTGGATGTAGGTTTTCCGGACGTTGATACTTACTTAATTACACAACACATTTTTAAGGGTAATTATATTGAAGGATGGGATTTTATTAGAGGAAAACCTTTGCGGTTTAAAGGAAATAAACACGGACAGCAAGTACTAAGTTTTATAGCAGGAAAATTAGATACTCATCAGGTTGGTTTAGCGCCTAAAATTGAACTTTTATTGGCTAGAACAGAATTGATGCTAACTGAGAAAAAATTCGAAGAAGAGGTTTGGATTAAGGCTGTAGAATGGGCACATCAAAAAGGAGCAAGGTTAGTAAATAGTTCTTTGGGTTACAACAGTAGAAAACACAATCATAATGAACTTGATGGGAAAACAGCATTAATAAGTAGAGCAGGGAATTTAGCTGCGAGAAAAGGTTTATTGGTTATTAATGCAGCAGGAAATGAAGGAGACAATAACTGGAAAAGAATTGTAGTTCCTGCAGATGCCGATAGCGTTTTGGCAGTTGGAGCAATTGATGATAAAATAGGTGTTAGAGCATCGTTTAGTTCATATGGGCCATCTAAATATTTAAGGATTAAACCTAATGTGTGTGCTTTAGGGAGCGTTTATATTCTGAGTGGAAAGAAATTGAAGCTTATTAATGGAACTTCTTTTGCAGCACCATTAGTAACCGGTTTTGCTGCTTGTGTGTTGCAGATAGACCCAACTTTAAAACCCTATGATTTAATGGATAAAATTCAAAAAGTAAGTTCACTGTATCCATATTATGACTATTCTCATGGTTATGGAGTTCCGCAGGCAAGTAAACTTTTTAATGAAGTAATTTTTGAGGATACAGCATCGGTCGTTTTATTAAAGAGTCCTAATTATTTAAAGAAGGAATATTACTATTTTAAATACAGGAAAAAGAGTGATGAATCAACTCATATATTTTATCATATTCAATCTAAAGAAGGGTATTTGAAATCCTATCATGTTATTAAATTTGATACTAATAATTCTATTTCTCCTAATATTAATTTTGATGAATTAGAAAAAGGTGATACTATAAGAGTTTGGCATAGAGGTACTTATTTTGAAAAAACAATTAAATGAAACATTTACTGTTAGTATTTATACTTCTTGTTGGGAATTTGATAATTGCCCAAGATCATATAGTCGATGAGCGTTTTGATCCATTGGATTATCAACCAAGTAATCCAATTACTTCAAGTAATAGTAGATTAATCAGTAGTTGGGGTTTAAATACAAATTTATTGGAGGATGATGAGTTGATTAACGTTTGGGGGGCAAATTCTTTTACATTATCCTATAAGTATGATGTGCATTTATTTGAAGGTGTTCATTGGAATTTAGGTATTGGCTATAACTGGGATAATTACAATTTGAAAATCGGAAATGATATGCTACTGCACGATAGTATTAGTCATGATAAAGCGAAATTAGGGGTTCAAAATGTAGTTTTTAAAACTGCGATTAGATTTCAGTCATCTAAAGATCTAAAGAAGGCATTTTATTTGGAGGTAGGTAGTTATGTTAATGTTAAAACATTCGCAAAGTATACAACTTGGGATGAAGTTGCTGAAATGAAATTGAAAAACGAAACAACAAGTCTGAATTATGTGACCCCATTTTATTATGGAGTAGAAGCTAAGTTGGGTTATGGAGTTCTTTCATTATATGCCAAATATCGATTAAGTGATATTTTTGAATCAACGGTTAATTATAAAGAATTACCTAGATTATCAATAGGAGTAGTTATTGAAGTTTGGGATTTAGAATAAAATCATGTGGAAAAATAAATATACGATTGAAGAGTGTAATAAAATGTGTGAAAACACTATTCAT
>Ga0115000_10004234_pt1 | contig 11790 bp, 7 predicted proteins | sample ArcticOcean_MG_C_6_FD_89690 | JGI IMG/M metagenome (GOLD analysis project Ga0115000, IMG submission 89690) | Marine microbial communities from western Arctic Ocean - ArcticOcean_MG_CB8_128 | ecosystem: Environmental > Aquatic > Marine > Oceanic | place: Arctic Ocean: Canada Basin | collected... | reverse complement strand
GGGGTGATTCCATCCCACAAGCGTTCGAACTGCTCAGCCTTATCATTGAATGCTTCAACCATCATATTCACCTCTAAGCAATCGGTCCACTGACGCTCCCTTCTTAACCATACCGACATGGGTCTTGACAAAATGATGAATGAATCTATACGATTTCAGAAATAATCATCGTCATCATCGGCTTCATCATCTTCAAAATCATCATCATATCCCATCATTTCATCTTGACTTACTGCTCGGTAAACCGGCGCAGCAGCCGGAGGTGCAGCCGGGTCTGTAACTGAAGCAGTTTGTGGGTTCTTTGGATTCTTATCCGAGGCTTCATCGCTTTTATTTGCACCAAGAGGGGTATCTGTTGACCGTATAGGCTCTAATCCTACCCGTTGTCCATGCGCCTCAGCCACTTCTCGATCTAAAGCCGGTACAGGGGCTGCAGGTGCCAGTTGAGCATTCTTTTGCGCTTCAGTACCCTCCAGAGAGGCATCAAAGACCATTTCTTTGAGGGAAGCAATAATCTTCTCATCTGTTTCAGTGTTGAGTAATTCCTCTGCCATGGTCCGAAGTACTTCTTCTCCAAAGAGCCGAGGAAGAAGTTCAACGCATGCCGAGCGAACTTTGAGGTCTTTGGAAGTGGTTCCACGTACGACGAGGTCTCGTGCTCGACCATGGTCCGTGTCCAAAACTTGGACTGCCTTTATTGCACTCAGTCGTACTTCAGAATCAGAATCGGATAAGGCACGCTCTGCAAACAGTGTCGCCATTCTCGATTCTTTACGTGCAAGGGCTGGAAGATTCTTAGCAGCTACGCGACGAACTTCGACTTCAGCGTCGTTTAAAGACCATGAAATTAAATCCCACACAGGTGAACCACCTTTTTTGACAATCTTCTTGAGTAAGCCAGTGGCTTTCTTTCTCAGCTGCATATCTTCTTCAAGCAATAACGAATCCACGTGGTCGACAACAACTTCGGGCCAGGTCTCACACAATCCCGATAGCCCAGCCCAAGCCGCATCCATGCGGTATCGAACTGGCGAGCGAAGTTCATTTGCTAAAATAGATGAAACACCGGAGGGGAATACTGGCGAAGTGATTGTTAAACAACGACTGGCAGCTTTGCGGACATTGATGTTTTGGTCATCTAACAAGACAGACAGCCAATCAAACAATTCATCCGATTTGAGAACGGCAACTTCGGGAAGGACCTCTAAGGCTGCGACGCGGTCATCAGCAGAATCGGATTCAAAACACGCAAGAAGAAGCGAATGTGCTTGCTGGACCCTTACACCATGAAACCTCCCCAAGGCACGTATTGCGTTCACACGTCCAAGGGAAAGAGTTTGGTCTTTCCAACGAATTGATGCTGTTTCGATTTGACCTTTGATGAGGGCAAAAATATCTTCATCCAAGAGCGCAACCCAAGGACCGGTTTCAACTTTCATTTTCTTAACCGATTTTCGCTGTTTTGCAACGGCGATGGGCAGACCAGTTCGAGGGTCTCGAGCGACATATTCACGTGACAAATTACTCTCCTCCGTAGGGCGCATACCCCCAATGCGAATGAATCTATGCTTGATTCACCATGGAAATCAACTCACTGTTCTTGAACTCTCCTGTCCGTCTTCAATCGACAGAGCGTAAATCTATTGAAGCGACAGCAGCAGCAGCACCCATGCACAGCGGAGGTTTTCGCAGAATCGCACCAGCGATTATGATGATGGCCATCATGCTCCTCACTCCCTTACAAACAACTCTTACCACTCCGAATAACTCCTCTATGCTTGAGAAAGATCAAGTGTCTCCAAGCCTCCATATGGACCTTGAATTTAATGAATCAGACGGTTTCACACCAACCAATATTTCCATTGAACAGGCAACAGGTGAAGCAGTCTTAGACCGCCCAACCATCTCTTGGCAGGCAATCACCAATTCAGGGCTCACGTTTGCCAGAACCGGTGCATGTGCTGTACACCTCGAGGATACCGATGAAGTCTTGCTCATGGGGGGAAGAGCAGACCCAAACCCAATGCAAAGTGGTGATGAGGCTGAAACAAACTTTGTCGAAGTCTATGACATTACGAATTCAAGTTGGGATATAAGCGATGCGAGCATGGCTTTGACTCAAATGTATTTTGGATGCACAACCGTAGGTGATAAGGTCTACACAATCGGAGACTATCATCCATTTAATACTCCTGAAATTCGCTCAAATGGAATCGTACAGATCTTGAACTTAAGCAATAATACATGGATAGAGGGTAGCCCAATGACAGGTGGAACGGAAGTTGGGCTGGCCGGTGTGGATAATGTTGGTGAATTCGTATATACTGCTGGAGGGGTGAGTCGTAAAGACCGTTCAGACACGACGAATCGAATGATGCGTTACGATACCAATACAGATACATGGGACCAAATGGCGAATATGAGCCTAGCACGTCATTCCTTTTCACTGATTGAATATCATACTCAGTTGTATGCAATTGGAGGGATTGCGACCTACTTCAATCCCTCACTCAATCAAACCGTTACAGCTCCAACAAATCATACTGAAGTGTATGATGTTTTGACTGATACGTGGACCAACCATACCGTGTTACCATTTGAAATTGCAGCCTATGCGGCCACGATTCATAACGATGAAATTATTCTGTCTGGAGGTATCTCGGGCTCAGGAGGTTGGTCGTCCCAATCATCAAGTGATGTCTATGGCTATAATCCAATCACTGGAGTCATGACCGACCAAACACAATTACCAATCAACATGTATGACCATACCATCACTGGTACTAATGGCTCGATTATTTACGCATCAGGGGATAATTCTGGCTATCGCTTTTCGAGTTGGAGTACAAATTACCTTAGCAGTTCTGAGTACTTTGACAATCCCCCTCTATTTGACGGATGGCTCACTTCAGAAGTATTCGATTTGAGGAAAACAGTTCGAGGAACTTCATCACCAGCATGGTTAGAATTTTCCGGGCTCACACCTGCCAATACGCTGCTTCAATTGCAATACAAAATCGGAAAGGATTCGACCTTACTCGGCACGACAGATTGGCTTCCTGTCGGACCACTGAACAGCTCACAATTTTTCCAAGTTGGAAACCACTCATTGATGCACGTGGGTGAAGACAATTCATTCTTTCAATACCGAATACAATTCAGTACCACTGAACTCAACAATTGGATCGTCCCCAATCTTGATTTTATCAAAATCTATTCTGAAGAATCGACACTGCTTGGACAGCCCCTTTCATCCTTACATCCGAATGCAGCACCGACCGAATTGACTACATTCCATTCATCCTATGCTCCAAACTCGAGTTATTCCTTACTTTTACATTTGACCAACAGCGATGGATTTAATTTGCCCAATACCTCTCCCGCCGAAATCACATGGAATACTGAAACTGAGACATTTACCATCGACGATAGTGATGCTATTTTGAAACAGAGTGACATCAATGTCGTTGAAATTTCTTCAACACCAGACGGTGAAGAGGTGAAGTGGAGTATTGTGGTCCAAGAAGGATTGCCGAGTGATTACCTTACACTCGAGATACAAACTCATGGCCTTCATGAGACGAATTATAGAAACCCGGACCCCTTCAACATTGAAAATATTCTCGACGTCCACGTCATCAATTATTCGTCTTCTTTTTCGAGTCAAGGCGGACCTGAAGTGACGACTGGTGAAGTCTATCCCGATGGAGTTCAAATCGATGTAACCATTGACCATAGTTTCAATTCAACAGCGACTCGACTCCTCTATGGAGTTATAGAATGCCGGCTACATGTCGATGTTGAAAGTTCAAACTTTGGTTGGTTCAATTCATCAGGGGAATGGTTTCCACTGCAAACCGGCCTTGAAACCGTGAGATCTCATACGCTTCCAAACTCCAGTTCCGGGGATGCCAGAATATGGTTAGAAGCACGTACACAAGATGATTTTATCCTCAATGTGAACCCGTCATCAAAGCAATTTATTCTGAACGTTGATGTTCCGCTGCAGACTTCAACTGCACCTCTTAATGGTACCTATCTCAATGAAAAGGCTGAGAGGAATGTCGAATTTGAATTTTATGATGTCGGTGGATTTAGTGATGAAACCATTCAGGGCTTTGTGTGGGTAGAAGCACTCCACGATACCAATTCAAACGGAGAGTATTCTCCTGAGGAATCAATTCAGACAAATCTTACATTTTCTCATATTGGAGATTCATGGGTGTTGAATCTAACGGTCAATGATACAGCAAATGCAGACCATCAAATGGTTCATGTCGCACTCGAAGGAACGAACTTAGCAGGTAAAAGTATTCGTGATTCAGTCCTTTCTCCTAGAAATGGCTTACTTTCATGGATGAGTCGCACTCCCGAAAAGGGAAATGTTGTTTTGATTGAACCGTTATTTGAATCTACTGTGAGTGGTGCACAGCGACTCGAACCAACAGGTCTCATTGGATGGAAAGTTATCGTGAGCGATAGCAACAGCATCAATGACATTGCACGTGTTCGAATTGAACTTGGTAATGATGAAACGCTTGGGATGCGGTATAACTCTAATTTGGATACCTGTGAAGCGATGGATGTTCGAATTCAAGTGTATGGTTCATGCTTTGCATCAAAGGAAAATGAGAGTATTGTCATCACTTTCAGTGGAAAGGTCGATTGGACTTTTGCCAGTACAGGTCTTGATATTGGGCATCTTGAAGTCCACATTGATGATTATGATGGTACCAGTGTTCATGCTTTGGAAGGTCAATGGGTTTTGGAACGGGAAATGTCGATTGAAATCGAACCTCTTCATGATAGCGATGGTTCAGTTCAAGGTGAACTTAGCACGGGATGGTATATGATTTCAGGAGAACATGTTCAACTCAATGCAACGATTAAGCATCTGGTTAGTAACACTTCTTACAATGGATTTGTATCGATACACTGGACTGGAGAAATTCAAAATGAGTTCTTCTCGAATGCGTTCTCTGCAGAAGTTTTTGACGGGCAATTATCTACGAAAATCCAAACCCCTATGGGTTCGGGTCTTTGGCACAAAACCGTATTGGAGATTTGGGACCCTTACACTGTAGAGAATTTTTATTCCACCGAATTGCCGAGTATGAGGTTGGATGGAAACGCTCCGGTTCTTCTTCCATCTACATTGACAACTGGAGTCTCTCGATACCACTTAGAGAACGTGGAAATTGGAGTGAATATTGCAGAAGCAAATTCGTGGACAAATAATCTGACTTTGCATTGCCAGATTCAATCCTTGGAGTTTGAATGGCCAATTGTCACACTGAGCCGTGAATCATCGAGCACTTTTAGTGGGAAAACTATGTTTAATTTCATCTATAACTTTGCCAACCAAGGTGATCCTTCGACCCTTTCAACTCAATCGAACATCGCATGTTGGGCGAATGGAAGTGATGATGCTGGCTGGGAACTTACCTCAACGAATGGTAATTCTGCAAACGATCCTTGGCTCATCTCATCTCTCAGTGACATTGGTCCAGATTTGGCGATTGGTTCTGTTGATTTCGAAGGAGACGCAAGCCAAGGTTCAACATTGCGTATGGAACTGGAAATTGTCAGTTATGGGGAGCGAATAGAGGTTCCATTCAACATAACGATTAGCGTTGTTCAAGATGATGTTACGACCATTGTAGGCCGAGAATCTTTAGAATCTATTACGGAGAACACCGCTGTTAGGATTCGAACATCCCTCACAGTCCCCACCGGAGATTGGACTTTAGTCATTGAAGTCGATGCTGAACAAGGTATTTGGGAGCTCAGTGAAGTCAACAACAGATGGTCACAAAACTACTCCCAGCAAAGTGATGGGGTTTCAGGTGTTCTTGTTGTGATCTCCGCAGGAGGAGGGTTACTGGTGGTGGTTGGGATAGCAACAGTCATACTTCGTAAAAGAAAGGAGGAAGAAGTGTTCCCTGATGAACCTACACCTCGTGAAAAACCACTCACTGGCCCACCGTCACGAGGAGACGTGGCGAAAAAACCTCCAGCGAACCTCAAGGGCCCTCCTCCTAAAATTCCAGTGACGGTCACTTCTTCCGAAGCGGAGGTCCCTGTAGCAACACCATCGCTCACAGAAATTGGTACATCTGTCTCTGATTATTCTCAACTCCCTGGAGGCGGCGAGTATCAATATGAGGGAAGTGAAACCTTCTATGCTGGCACACTGTGTGGGACATGGAAGCAAAATATTGATCAATCCTTCACTCGGATGCAATAAACTCAATGCTTAACTTCTTGAGTAGGGGCGGATTGTTCACTCTATGGCGAGTGAGGATTTAGAAGATATTCGACGCGTTCTTGCCATCTGTTTTCGAGACGGTGAAGCACTTGGAGCATTAGATATTGAACGGATGATTTCGTTCGATATGGAATGGGTGACTCCGGATGAAGCAGAAAAGGTCGTTCAAGCATTAATTGGTAAAGGTTGGCTTACGGGCGAGGAAAATCAACTTTCACCCACTGTAGAATTGACAGATGTTCAATCCCCGCTCGGTTGGTTCCCACGTCCATCTCGATTGCTCCACCCTGTGCATCCTGAGCCGCAATCAACCCAGCCGATACGTGTCGATGAATCAAGACCTATGCCAAAGGCAGAAGTTCCAATAAAGAGCCATACATCATTACATGTTTCAGATTCAAATGACCCTCGTGCTAAACTTACACAACGGTTATCGAAGTTCATATCGAAGTCATCTCAAATACCACTCGATGAAGTAGAACGAAGAGCGAAACGCAAGCAACAGGCATTGGGTTATGTCACAACTTGGATGTGTCTGGCATTGGTTGCGCGGGAACAGAACCTTTCGATGAAAGAAATCACTGATGCGTTAGCAACCCTTTGATTATCCTTCAATGACTGTGCCATCATCTTTTTCAAGAACTTCTTCTTTATTTCGTGCGGAGAGTTCAATCAAAACTGGCAAAAGAAGTAATGCAAGTAACAAGGAAAAGAAGACAGTTACTGCTGTAATTAATCCAAAGTCTTGGATGACCGGCATAGGGGAGAACATGAGGACGAGGAATCCAAAGGCAGTGGTGAGTGCACTCATGATCAAGGCGACACCTGTGGTCGAAAGAGCTGCACGTAAAGCTTCCCAATGAGAATCTCTTCGAGCGAGTTCAACTTCAATTCGTCGCCACATATGAATTGAGTAGTCGATACCTATACCGATGGTTAGGGCTGTGACCATGACCGTCAACACATTCCACTTCAAACCGAGTATGAACATCGAACCAGCAACCCAAAGCGAAGCGAGTGCAACCGGTAAGAGTACTGCTAATGCAGGAACGACACGACGTGTTAAAACCAACAAGACAAGCATAGATACAAAGAGCGAGATTACCGTCGATTTAACTTGAGAGGTATTCAATCCATCGAGTACCGTTTGTAAAATCACAAGGTCGCCGGTCACATACAATTTAGCATGATTATCGAGATTGTAGCGAAGAGTGCCTTGTTCCGAATCACTGCCGAGTTGTTCTTCAATTTTGTTGATGACGAGTTGAGATTCTGCAGAAGTGGATGCTTCGACACGGACTTCGGTTCTGAAATACTTGATTTGACCATCTTCTAAGTGGACCGTTTGTTTGATTCGTTGCGCCCATGTTTCACCAGTTAAAGCATCGGCAACAGTTTGGTTGGTTGAAAGTTCGAAAAAGACTGCAGCCAAGTTCAGTTCAAGTTCGAGGTCCATGACATAGACATCGCCAGCAAAGACCTCCAAATTGTGAGCTTCACCAAAGGATTGGTTACGTAAGATGGCATCTCGCAAAACGACGTATGGGCCTTCATAAGAAGGTGAAGGTGGTGAATTATCAGTTCCTACGACGTCGTGATTCGCTTCCAAGTCCGTGTGTAAACCACTCAATTCATTCAACATTAATGTATCACCAGGGATACTGGAAGAAGCATTAATGGGCTCAAACAGAATGTAAATTAATTTCCAACCTGCACTGTCGTAACTTGATGCCATATCCTCTCTCACTTGCATGATTTCCATATCGGGGTCCACAAAGTCTGCGAGGTCAAAATCAGTTTCAAGGGAGGCGGCACCAAAGATGGAGATGCCTGATATTAAAATGGTCACAAGTATAACAGTCACTTGCTGTTTTTGTTGAACGGCAACAATACCACCAACAAGTCTTGGCATGGTAATGGCTTGACTTAATTGCGCACTGGAGGCTTTTTTACGGACAACATGGAGTGCACCAACCACGACAGTGGAAGAAACAAATGCACACAGAACTCCAAATGCAAGCGCATATCCAAATGTGGCTAACGGTGGCAATGGAGAGATAACGTTCGCCAAAAAGGCTGCTACAGTAGTCACAACTGCTAAAGAGAGAGGAATAGAGAGTCGGGCACAAGCACGGAGCCACGCTTCAGCAGGTTCCTCCTGCTCTTTACGGATAGCAGAAAAGGCTCGTTGCAAATGGATTGCATAATCTATGCCAAGCCCGAGCACCAATGGAGCTACAGCGACTTCAAGAGCAGTAAATCGAATCTCGAGATAATTTAAAACACCATAGGTCCAAATCAAAGCAAAAGACAATCCAATCAATGGAAAAGCGACATCGTTAAGAGATCTGAAAGCGATGGCAAGAAGAATGATGACCACCAATAAAGCGAGAATAACGAGCAAAGCAAGATTATCAAATGTACCTTGATCAATATCATATGAAATCAGGTCAAGAGAGGCTACACCATAATTCAAATCCGAAGATGCTGAAAGTTGAGCAAATTCAGTACGAAATTGGTCTTGAATTATTTTTCGCTTTTCTTCATCGAAATCAGGATCGATTTCTAAGACCCAGAGTGTGGAAGAAGCCGTTGGGGCAGCATCACCGGTACCATTCTTGAGATATTCGCAACTCGAGTCTATATTCAAATCACTATGGAGCAATGCAGAAGAGGCATAGCGTGCTGCTGAAAGAAGTTGGTCATCAGCCGTCAGCGAACAAACAGCATCCTCATCAAAGAGAAGGTCAAGAATCTCGCCCCATGATTGTATGGAGTTCAATGAGGTCCCGTTTGCTTCCTCGTCAAGAGCCAATTGTACAATCCCTGGTGCAGCAGTCCAAACTGCAACGGCATCCTGCCGCTTAGAAGATTCATTTTTCATGTGCGCCAAATGGTCATTCATCGTTTGCAAATGTTCTATAGAAAGTATGTTCGAATTATCTTTAGCGGTAACATGAACGAAGAGAGGGCGAGATTCATTTGGAAAATCTTGGTGGATGCGGTCATGGGCATCACTTGATTCAGAGTCGGGGGCGAAATCAGCAAGGTCGGTATTAAACGTGGGTGGAGAGACGATCAAATGCACACTTAGAGCAACTGTAAACAGAAAGACGACAACGAGGATGGCGGGTGCCATACGTTTGAACGTTGGAGCCCAGCCGGCCATCCGTTCCTCCAATGACTCGGTATCCATTGGTCTTGCGATGCAAAGGCACTAAAAAAGAAGCGTGGTAGATTTTCTCGAAAAGTCCCTTTCTGAGAAGTTTTACATTTGCCAAATTACTTTATTCAACGAAATCGCGAGTGGATTCGAGGGAGAAGGTTCAAAACAAAGTGGTAGGTCGCAAGAACGATTACAATGCCAGTTAAAGTCCTCCTCAATGAAAAGAACGAACTTCGCTTGCGTGTCATTGGTGAAAGTCATACCGCTTTGCAAATGCTCCGAGAACGCCTTAACATGAGCAGCAAAGTAGAATATGCAAACTATTTCCCAGGTCATCCTGAACTGGATGACCCTGAATTTTATATTCGCACATCTGGAAAAAACGCGTCAGATAAAGTCTTGAAAGAAATTGTTTCTGGGCTTGCAAGTGAATTCTCTAGCATCAGCCTCTGAATGGGGTATTCCGATGACCACATGGACAGATTCTCTCGCAGAATCTATTGGACTTGACGGTTATGCTACTGATACACTCGGTATTGGTGGTGTCTTGAAGGCAAGAGTCGCTGACTTTCGTGTTGAAGAAATCTCTACTCCCGTTCATCTTGATAACCGTGGCCGCTTTACTGTTGCTCGAATCATGCTCACCAATTGGGAGACCAACAGATTCTGTAATACGCTTGCTAAAGCACTCTCTATCCCTCGTAATCGTATCTTTTTTGCTGGAACCAAAGATAAGCGGGCAGTAACTCAACAATTATTTGTTATCGATGCACCACAAGCGAAGGTTGTAGCGGTAGAAATCCCCGATGTCGAAATCGAAGTTCTCGGGCGAACACACCAAAAAATAGGATTTGGTAACCACCGTGGGAATCGATTCACAATTGTTATTCGTGGCTGTGCTAACGAAGATGGGACGCCAATGGCTGTTGAAGATGCATTGAAGGAGGTCGAATCGATTCAAAAAGAAATGGCAACAAAATTAGGAGAGGATACATTTCCCAATTGGATTGGACCTCAACGGTTTGGAGCCGGTCGTCCGGTTACCGCCGAAGTGGGAAAGCATGTCATTGCAGGTGACTGGAAACAAGCAGCCCTCACATACATCTCCATGGCTGGTGAATCAGAAAACACAGATGTGGCCGCCTTCAGAGAACACGTTCGAGACAATGGGCCAACAGAAGAAGGACTTGAATTAGCTCCAAAGTGGCTTGGATTTGAACGTAAAATGGTTGAGCATCTGCTTCACCGGCCTGAAGATTACATCGGAGCGTTTCGTAAACTGCCAGGGAACTTGCAACTGATGACCGTTCACGCACTGCAGTCAGTCGTCTTCAACAAATCCCTCCATTCACGACTCGCGGCAAATCATCCGATCAGTTCTCCTGTTGCAGGAGACTTCGTTGGCCGTATTGACGAAAAAGGGCAACTGGATGCACCAAGTTGTGTGCTGGTTGAAGAACGAACCCTTCCAAGAATCATTCGAAACTGCCAACTTGGCCGTTTGGCACCAACGGGGCCACTTCCAGGAAGTGAAATCAAAACCTGTGGAGGCCTGACTGGCGACATTGAAAAGGAAATCATTCAACAAATGGGATTGACCGATGTGAGTTGGCAAGTGGAGGCAATCCCTCGACTCTCTACCAGAGGTACACGCAGATCATTGGTGACCAGTTTCAAGGAAATGAGTGTAGACAGTGTCCCAATTGCAAACGATGACACAATGGGTGAGCGATGGAAGGCTGGACCAATTGACAACAGTCGTTGGCATCCAGAAGGTGCTTGTATTCGATTCCGGTTCACTCTTTCTTCTGGAAGCTACGCAACTACATTGTTAAGAGAATTCATGCGATGCCCTCTGCATCAATTGTGAGTAGAACTCAAATAAGGCCCATCGAAAGAACTTCGATTTCACCGACGCCTGAGATTTGAGACATTTTGCCCTCCAAAGCATCTGCAAGTCCTTCGCCATCGTTCATGACGACGTGGATTTGAACAAATTTGAGTCCGAAAGCCAAAGGTTTGACTTCCACAGATTGGATGTTGTAAACCTCGTCACTGAGTCCTTGAACGGTTGTTGCAATTGCATCAGCGTCCACATTCTCAGTATCTGGATCAGGATTGAGTTTGTATGTCATTACTACCATGCCCATAGAATCACCTCATGGCCCCTGGTATTGACAACTTGGGCAGGTGTAAAGAACACCTTGATTTCGACAACGAGGACTGCGTCCAATGGCTGTGCCGCATCCAGGGCAAGGGAATGAAGTTGAGCCGGTTTCTACAAGTGGAACTCCGGATGATGTGCAATTGGCTGCTCTTTCAGTCATAATAGGTCCTCAGGAACAAATGGCCCACG
>Ga0115000_10004231_pt1 | contig 11794 bp, 9 predicted proteins | sample ArcticOcean_MG_C_6_FD_89690 | JGI IMG/M metagenome (GOLD analysis project Ga0115000, IMG submission 89690) | Marine microbial communities from western Arctic Ocean - ArcticOcean_MG_CB8_128 | ecosystem: Environmental > Aquatic > Marine > Oceanic | place: Arctic Ocean: Canada Basin | collected... | reverse complement strand
CAAGCAATCAGTCCTCCTATAAATATAGACGAGTCAAGTTCAAAAGGTAAATACAAACCCACTGCGACGGCTAAAATAGGCATTTTAAAATTGCTTTTTTTCCATTTAAAATATTCGTCTGCCAAAATGATTAAACCACCAATAAAGCCACCGATAACGATGATATCCCAAGGTAAATTACCACCAAATATATCCGAGGCAACACTCATCATTAAGGTAGCTTGAGGTGCTGAGAGTGGATGGGGATGTATCAGCTTAGGTAGGCCTATTCCCTTGGATGCCAATAATAAATTTAAAATAGGTGCGATGAGCAAGGCCCCCGAAACAACCCCTACCATTTGCATGATTTGCTGATTTCTTGGCGTTGAACCTCAAATATGCCCTACTTTCAAATCTTGCATATTGTCCCCCGCAATGGCTGCAGCACAACAAACGATGGCTCCTACTAAAATGGCTCCCGCCACTCCTTTTGCCGGGTCACTGGTACCCATTAATAATAATAACAATAAAGCGGTTATCAGTATGGTTACTATAGTGACTCCTGAAATAGGATTATTTGAAGAACCTACCAGTCCCGCCATATAGCCCGCAACGGCAGAGAATAAAAACCCTGCAACGATCATGATCAGGGACATGAATAAGGTGATCGGAACATCTTTTATAAGGGTCAAGTAAATGAAAAAAATAGGTATGGTCATGACCCCGATACCAATCAATACCCATGACATCGGAGTATCTAATTCTATTCTGGAGGTCGTTGAAAGGGATTTACTTCCTTTTTTAAAAGCCTCAAGTGCTGCTTCAAGTGCGGATCTTAATCCCACTAATGCCCACAAACCTCCTACAATCATCGCACCGACTCCTAAATATCTAATATGAGAACTCCATAACTCTCCCCCTATTTGAACTGCTGAAAGCTCATCAGGGGCACCTCTTAGTAAGATATATAGGGGAATACCTACATACCAACTGATGACCCCTCCTAAAAAGACTAGAAAAGAAATATTTAACCCCACTATATAGCCCACCGCTACGAGTGCCGGTGACAAGTTTAAACTGAAATAAAGATAATAACGCTCTTTGAGAAGTATAGCCTTTTCAAAGAGGCCACTCCATAAATTTAGCGCCTCAAAACCAAACTTGTAAAGCCCCCCTAATAGACTACCTCTAATTAAATATTTTATCGAATCTCCACCCTTTTCTCCCGTCTTGAGGACTTCTGCCGTGGCCACACCTTCTGGAAAAGCGAGTTTTTCTTTAACGATGAGCGCCTTTCGTAAAGGAATCGTAAATAAAACGCCCAAAACTCCACCGCATATTGCAATCAGGGTAGTTTCTAGATAATTAAAGTACTCCCAATAGCCCATAATAACTAAAGCAGGTAGGGTGAAAATGATCCCTGCAGCTAAGGATTCTCCGGCAGATGCTGCAGTTTGAATCAAATTATTTTCAAGAATATTTGAATTTTTAAATGCCTTTAAAACAGCCATAGAGATGACCGCAGCAGGGATCGATGCGGATACCGTCAATCCCGAAAAAAGTCCAAAATAAGCATTGGCTGCTCCTAAAACAACTGAAAGTGTCGCCCCAATAATAACGGACTTAAGGGTCAACTCATTGAGCTTAGTCTCCGGCGAAATATAGGGTTTATTTATGATTTAAATAAAATTAATAATAAGAAGACAAAGATGAACTTCCTTTATTGTGCTTTCCTATTTAAAATTACGAATTTATTTCAAAATATTATGAAACAAATCAATTCGGTCTTTTAACCCATTCAGTCATTAATCGGATGGACTCTTTGAGGTAGGGATCTTTACTGATTTTTACTCTATCTGATTCTGCGAAAAAAAGTTCTGTTTTGGTAACTTCTTCATCGAGTTTTTTTGATGACTCATTGGCCTCAGCTTCTTTTTGGCGCATCGATAAATTTAATGACATAGACTTATCTTCATTGGCTTCTCTCTGCTCATTAATATCATTAACCAAATCCATCAGTTGTTTATCCTCTGCCAAATGCTTTCTATATTCATCATAAAGGTCATCGAGAAGTTCAGATGACACATCATAAGTAGATGAAAATTTAGAGGAGCCTATCTCATCCCACGGTAAAGCTGACGGACTTGAGCTTTCACCTACTTCGTCCGATGTGAAATAAGAAGGAAAGGCTATATCCGGTCTCACGCCGGTACGCTGCGTACTGCTTCCAGAAGCCCTATAAAATTTTGCCAAGGTCATTTTAAGCTGCCCAAGGCTAATTTCTTGGTTTTTAACTTTATCTCTCAGATCTATCAAATCACCATTATTTGAAAATTGATTAACTGCGATCAGCCGGTTGAGGTAATTTAAAACAGGACGCTCCAAGCTCAGTAAGCTTTGAACCGTACCTTTTCCAAAGCTATTTTCACCAAAAACAATTCCTCTTTTGTAATCCTGAATGGCTGCTGCAAATATCTCTGAAGCACTGGCGCTGTATCTGTTTTCTAACACAGCCAACGGACCTTCATACATAACCTTGGGGTTGTCATCTGACAAAATATCTATGCTGTTGTCGGTATTCCGAACCTGGACCACAGGGCCTGAAGGGATAAATAAGCCAGTCAAATCTATCGCTTCATCCAATGACCCTCCTCCATTATACCTCAAATCAATGACTAAGGCATCCATTCCTATCTTATTGAGACTGTCTAATAAAATACTCACATCTCGGGTTGTACTCTTGTAATTTTCAACACCTGCACTTCGCTCTTCAAAATCAATATAAAAACTAGGTAACGTAATCACACCAACTTGATAGGTCGCATCATTTTCAAAATAGGAAATGATTTCTCCTTTGGCTGATTCATCTTCTAATTTTATCTTTTCCCTGATCATGCGGATCGTATCAGGCAATGCCACCAAATCACCCTTACTCAAGGTCTGAAGCCTAACTACTGTTCCCTTGGGACCTCTGATCTTTTGAACCACTTCATCTAATCTCCAACCCACTACGTCAACAAATTCACCATCATCTCCCTGAGCAACGGCTATGACTTTATCTTTTTCGAAAATTCGCTTACTCTTAAACGCAGGACCGCCAGGCACAACTCTAACAATTTGTGTGTAATCTAGCTGCTGTCCTAATACCGCTCCAATACCTTCCAAAGACAAACTCATATTGATTTGAAAGTTATCTGAAGTAATTGGTGAGAAATAACTAGTATGAGGGTCATAGGCAGATGTTAAGGCATTTAAATAAACTTGGAAAACATCTTCACTCTTATTTTGATACAAAGACTTGATTCGTCGCGCATTTCTATCTGATAATATTTTCTTCGCCTCATCCCAGTCTTTTTTTGCCAGCAATAAGTTCAAAGCCCGACCTTTTACAATTAGACGCCATCGCTCATTGAGTTCTTCAGCACTGCTGGCCCAATCTATTTCATCAAGATCGAAATCATAGTACTCCTGTTTTTCATAATCAAAACCTTTTTCCAACATTTCAGGAATACGTGCATACTGATCTAAGACCCGCGTTTGGTAGAGATTAAATATTTGAAATCCAAAATCCAATTTTTCTGCTAATAATTCATCATCTAGTTGAAGCTTGTACTTTTCAAAATAATCAAGGTCTGACTGTAAGAAAAAAACTTTTGAGGGATCTAAACCATCAATATAATTGGCAAAAACTACCGCAGAAAGTGAATCATTTAACTTTAATTTTCGATAATGGTATTTGTCAAGATATGCCAAAGTGATAAATAAAGCTTTTGAATGTTCTGGTGAGGGGACTAAAATGACAAGCTCTTCCTGGGCAGCAGGCTGCTTCTGAGCATTTATTGTCGCCAAAACCAACATTAGGCCTCCTAAATATATCAATAATCTTATCTGCATTCAAAAAATAATTTAAAGATGTCTATTATCAAAAAGTTAAGGGTCCTGCTGATTCCAAACTAAAGCCGCTGCTCCCAGAATTGCTGCATTTTTATCTATCATTCCAGAGGGCAATAGCTTTACTTTTCCTTTGTAATAAGGTAAAAGATTGGCTTCAAGATGTCTCTGGGTGGGCTCGAAAATCCATTTCCCAGATTTAGCCAAACCTCCCAACAAAAAAATAGCCTCAGGATGCGAAAATGCGACGAAATTGGCCAATTGCTCTCCTAAAATTTTACCTGTCATTTCAAAAGCAGCACAAGCGATTTCATCGCCATGCTCTGCTGCTCTAGTTATACCTTCACCATGTAAGTTATTAAAAGAATAATTTCTAAGCTCACTATCAGATATAGAATCTGAAAGTAATTCAAATATGGTTCGTTTTAATCCTGTTGAAGACACATAAGCTTCTAGCCCTCCTTTAACACCTAAACCGTCTAATCTACCATCTCTATCAATAGAAATATGACCCAATTCACCAGCCATGGCATCATGTCCATAAATCAATGCTCCATTGGCGTAAATGCCTGATCCCAAACCTGTACCTAATGTGATGACTATAAAATCACGCATCTTTTTAGCATCCCCATAGACTACCTCTCCAATAGCTGCTGCATTGGCATCATTGGTCATATAAATAGGCACATTAAAATGGGCCTTCACTTTACTCACAAATGGAATGATTCCTTTCCATTCTAAATTAGCAGCATACTCAATGGTCCCACGGTAATAATTCGCATTAGGAGCACCAATACCTAGACCCACCATCTCAAAATCAAAAGACAGCTGTTTTTCTAAATATTGAATTTTTGATGCCAAAACTGACATATAATCATCGACGTCAGGATATCCCTGAGTTGGGAAATCTAAATGAGCATACAATTCACCTTCTATATCGACAAAGCCCACCTTGGTCAAGGTACCTCCAATATCAATCCCTACTGCTAATTTTTTTGACATTTTATCCTTAATCATAATAACTAAGTTGCAATATGGTAATTGTTTAGATATTTAGGAATTGAAAAAAGGCAAATATTTTTTTTTAACAAAAAATATGAAAAATCCTTGAAAGGATTAGAAAAAAAATTAAAACCCGTCGTTATCACAAGCTCCTTTTGTAAGGCAAAATAGAGCAACTTTTAATCGGTGGTTTTATCATGAGGCAATTTCCTTTTAGTTAAACATCAAGAAATTACCCATAATTATATGTTTTTACTGAAAAAAAATAAATATATTGTTCGTAAAAACAAATAATTATGTCAACTGAGTCGCCGACACCCATATCGAACCGTCTTTATTCCTTAGATGCCTTACGTGGGTTTGATATGTTTTGGATCATGGGTGCGGAAGCAATTGTTCATTCAATCCATCAAGTAAATCACAATCCCATCTGGGAAACCTTAGCTAATCAAATGATCCATCCTGATTGGCATGGATTTGCTTTTTATGATCTAATATTTCCATTATTTCTTTTCATAGCAGGGCTGGCTTCACCTTACTCGGTGGTAAAAGAACTAGAATTAGGGAAATCTAAAAGTCAAATGGCTTTACGAATTATCAAAAGAACCATCATCCTCATTTTATTAGGTCTAGTCATCAACCAAGGCATTCATATCATGCCAATTTCAGAAATCAGATTCGGTAGTGTACTGGGCAGAATTGGCATCGCTTATATGTTTGCTAATTTCATCTTTATTTATAGTAAAAAAGAATGGATGAACTACCTCTGGTTTGCAGGCCTATTGATGGGTTATTATTTGATCCTAAAATTTACCTCAGCCCCAGGTTTCCCGACAGGTGATCTTACGCAAGCAGGAAACTTCGCCTCCTATCTCGATCGCCTCATCATGCCCGGTAAATTATATTTAGGCAATCATGACCCCGAGGGATTAGCTTCTTCCCTACCAGCCATTAGTACTGGTCTTTTAGGTATTTTAGTAGGGAATTACATAAAAAATAATGCATCAAATGGTACAAAAAAATGTCTTCGACTGGCCATTATTGGCATCATTTTTATTTTATTTAGTCTTATTTGGAACCTTGATTTCCCCATAAATAAAAATCTATGGAGTAGTTCATTTGTGATGCTCACAGGTGGTATCAGCATCTTACTCTTCACCCTATTCTACTACATCATTGATGTGAAAGGCTATCGGAAATGGGCCTACTTCTTCAAGGTTATAGGCGTAAATTCTATCCTCATCTACATATCTGGAACTTTTATTGACTGGCAATATACCACACAAGGATTGTTTGGATGGATAGGAGAATGGATTGGCAACCCTTTCAGTATTGTTGCTATGTCTGTATTGTATTTGGGAGTAAAATGGGGATTCTTAAATGCCCTTTATAAAATGAAAATCTTCCTAAAAGTATAGGCCAAAGTGCTCATTATCCTTCGTCGGAACAATTTGTAATAATGCATCAAGCTACCTATTTAGATTGTACGGCACATCGAAAACTAATTAAACACATTCTTCATAACTCTGCTCTCAGGTCTCAAAAAAAAACAGTCGATCCAATGATCATCAACACGCTTTACTCCATTAATACCCTATACCTGTTAGTTCAGCTGATACAGATGTCCTTATGAAGAATTAGAGCCAACAAAGATTATAATAGATTAGAACAAAGAAGCCTCTACTACAATCGAGACGTCAAGTAATTTTGAAATTGGACAATTTAAACGTGCATCTTCTACCAAATCATTAAAGGTTTCTTGATCGATTTCAGGCACCTCTGCTTTGACTACTAATCGAGACTCATTGATTACAAAATCTTCCATTTTTATGGCACATTGAACATCTAATTTTGCTGGGGGAAAATCATGCTCTGATAAATTGAAACTTAACTTCATAGAAAAGCAAGCTGCGTGGGCCGCAGCAATCAATTCCTCTGGACTTCCACCTGGGGCGCCTTCAAATCTTGATTTTGATGTGTACTTAACATCATTTAATAAATCACTCTCTGTTGACATCATACCATGGCCCTCGAGTCCATTTCCATGCCACATGGCCTTCGCTTTTTTGATCATAACTTTTTAAATTAGATGACAAAATTAACGAATTCAAATTCAATAAATGAAGAACAGAAAATAAAACTTGATCCTCTTTCAAACATAAATTTGGTATTTAACCTCTTCCATCTTATAAAAATAGAATTTACTCATTGCACTGAATAATTATATCAATATAATATATTCAGTTTTTATACTCCATTTATCAGCTAGTGAGTGGAAACATAATATGGCGGAAAAAAAACTTTCTGAAATTTCTGATCTAATGCTTTTTATGAATTGCTCATTCCTGTACTTTTTTAGCCTTGACGTATTACAAAAATTAAATTACCTATCTTTAATCAACTTTATGAGCATTAAATACTAACTTTTTTGAATTATGGAAAGTCATAAGACCCTCTCTAAACTAATCATAATAGCATTATTAACCATATCGTTGGGGTCATGTTCTCAAAACAATGATACCATGATCGAAGTTACCTATGATCCCGCTCTAGGTACGGAAGGTTTTGACGGAAGGCTCTTGATTATGATTACCAAGGATACCATTACGGAACCTCGGTTTCAAATCAATGATACAGATCAAACAGGCATTATAATAGGTAAAGATGTTCAGCAATGGATCCCCAACACATCCATACCTTTCAGTAAGCAGACCCTCGCCTACCCCATAGAAACCCTAGCAGACCTAAAAGCGGGTGACTATTTTGTTCAAGCACTTCTGCATAAATATGAAACCTTTCAATTGGTAAATGGTCATACTGTACAGTTACCCATGGACCAAGGCGAGGGGCAACATTGGAATATTAGTCCAAAAAACATTTACAGTAAACCCATTAAAGTCACTATAGGTAAAAAAAACAGTCCCATTCAAATAGTCCTAACCAAGGAAATTCCTTCAATATCGGTTGTGCAGGATTCTGAATATATAAAACATATTAAAATTAAGAGTGAGCTACTCACTGAATTTTGGGGTAGACCCATGTACGTACAAGCCAATGTGTTGATACCCAAAGGTTTTTCGAAGAATAATACAGATCGCTATCCATTGATGGTTTTTCATGGACACTTCCCAAAAACAATAGGTGGATTTAGAACCGAACCACCCGCCTCCCCAAAACAAGATACCGTCTATAGCAGTCGATTTGGCATTACCGGTTATCAATACATCCAAGAAAAAGAGGCTTATGACTTTTATCAGCAATGGGTATCAGAAGAGTTCCCTCGTTTTTTGGTCCTTGAAATACAGCACCAAAACCCCTACTATGACGATTCATATGCAGTAAATTCGGCCAACTTAGGACCTTACGGCGATGCCATTACTTATGAGCTGATACCTCATATCGAAGAACTATTTAACGGTGTAGGAGCAGGTTGGGGACGTTTCCTTTATGGAGGTTCTACAGGTGGTTGGGAAGCTTTAGCGGCCCAAGTATTTTATCCTAAACAATATAATGGATGTTTTGCAGCCTGCCCTGATCCCATTGACTTTAGGGCCTACACTGTGGTAGATATATACAACGATGACAATGCCTACTATACAAAGGGTGCATTCAAACAAACCTTAAGGCCAGGTAAGCGTGATGGTAAAGGGCACCTGTCAGCCTATTTAAAGGATATGAACCGTCGTGAGTACATTTTGGGTAACAAAAGTCGTTCCGGTGACCAGTGGGACATCTGGCAAGCCGTCTATTCACCTGTCGGAGATGATGGTTACCCAAAGCCCATTTGGAACAAGCTCACTGGTGAAATTGACCGGGAAGTAGCTAATTATTGGAAAGAAAATTATGATTTGCGGTATATTATGGAAAGAGATTGGAATAAAATTGGTCACGACCTCGAGGGAAAAGTCCATATCTATTGTGGTGATATGGACAACTACTATCTCAATAATGCGGTGGTACTGACCGAAGAATTCTTAGAAAGTACTACCGGACCCTATTACGGTGGTGAAGTGGCTTATGGCAACAACCAAGAACACTGCTGGAACGGAGATCAAGAAAACCCGAATTACCTCACTCGACTTCGCTACAATACCCTCTATTTAGACAAAATAAAACGTCGATTAAAGGCAACTGCACCGAGAATACATCAGCTCAAAAATTGGGGACTATAGCAATAAGGTAAAATTATCAAAGGGAGCATTATTACTTGCTTATCTTATCAATTTCAGAAAAGATTGATTAAAAATTTCCAGTCCATCGGATCGCATTTGCAAGCAACTGCTGAAAATTTTGATGCCTAAATGTGATCGGTGAATGCCCCAGTGCAGTATAAAATACCTTGCCCTCTTTTTGCTCGTGATACCAAACAATCGGATGATCTTGCCCCATACCCCAATTTTTATCCTTTACTAAAAAACTAATATTACCACTTAAATCATAAGTAGCTTCATCTACAGTATACAGTACCGAACTCGTTTGGGCTCTCGGGTTATCATAAAAACAATACCATTCATCGGCCAAATCAAAAGTGTCTAGTAAACCTTCAGATAACTGATGGTTCACAGCATCCCGGTCAAAATACAACATTGCGGTGTCTAAATCTTGACCTATATTGTGATGCGAAAAATGAGCCTGCAGCACCTCATCCTCATACCATGCCCATTGATGAGAATCATCCCCTGCTGCATGAACACCGATAAATCCGCCACCGTCCTCGATCCATTGTTTAAAAATAGTCCTTTGGTCATCCGTTAACACTTTTCCACTCGTATTGTTCCAGATTACGACTTGAAAATGTGCCAATTGAAGCTCATTAAAAACGCCAGCATCTTCTGTCGCAAAAACCTTCCAGCCATTTTCATGACCCATTTGTTCATAGATGGGCAGAGAAGCCTCAATCGCATCAGAGTGCCTAAATCCATTGGCTTTTGAAAAGACCAAAATTGATTTTTCACCTAGATTCAAGGGTAATTCAATCGGATCCGTATGGTAAAAATTGATTCCTCGCTTTGCTTTATAAATGAAGATACCGATAAACAATATGACGCATAAAAAAGCTCCGATAAAACCATAAAAAAGATATTTAAATGTATTTTTCATTTGAAGCGTCTAGTTAATGACAAAAAAGGCGTAAATGATGTAAAAAGTTTATTTGTCAACGTTCCTCATATACCTAATTAGAGATATCCAAACCTACTATTTTGTTTTTTTTACATGAAAAAATATAGTTACTTAAACCTGGAATCCACCATAAAATTGCAGGATTAAAAAAACTATTTTGAGGTTTACATACAATTAAAATAAGGCCTCATGGCTTATAAGAAATCGCAGAATTCCATACTAAATAGAATGACTTAGTCATCACATCACACTTTTTCGTAAAAAGAATAATCATAAAAAATTATGCAGACTCTCAATCTTCTACTTATAAACCCTAATTTGATTGAAAGACCCGGATATAATCTACCAACATGTATTGTGGAAATACAGTTGATGTATTGGGACTTCCTGGCCAATTTCCTCCTACGGCAATATTTAATATGAACCAAAAAGGCTGATTGAATTCACTCAAATAAGCAGGCGTGATATCCATTGTATTGAAAACTACATCATCGCGCAACCATTTAATTTGAGTTTCATCCCATTCAATTGAAAAGACGTGAAATTCGTCATTGTAGATACCCCCACTCAACTTTGACGAAGCTCCATAATCAGCCTTAAAACCATTATCTTGCCAATGTGCTGTCCCGTGGATGGTATTGTCTCTCCCGCTGGGATCTCCTCCTACAAGCTCCATAATATCAATTTCACCACATTGAGGCCATCCTACCTCAACATGATTGCTACCCAACATCCAGAAAGAAGGCCAAAGACCTTGACCATAAGGTAGATTGGCTCTGATATCAATTCTACCATATTTGAACTCTTGCTTGCCCTTTGATATCAATTTAGAAGAGGTATAACCTTTCCCACCGAGTTGCTCTTTTTTGGCTTCTATCACTAAATAATCATCTTCAAGCATATATGCATTATCCCCAGTATAATATTGCAGTTCAGCATTGCCCCATCCACACAGTGAAGGACAACCATCTCCATTTTGAAAAGTCCAATTATCGATATTTATAGTCGATTGATCAAATTCATCTTGCCATACCAAAGTCATTCCCTCATAAGTTATAGGTGTTTTGTAGCCGGTCTCAGGAATAGTCGGTCGTCCGGTATTTGAATTGTCTACGTCATCTAGCGGCGTAGTTGAATCGGAACAACAAGAGAATTGTAGCATTAGGATACTCAAGAAAAAAAAGAATAAAGATCGCATCATTTTAAGGTTAAATAAAAAGGGATTAAATTCAATGTGCAAATTTAATTTATTAAAATGAAATTATTGTATTTATAAGGTTGTAACCGAACTACCGCCTTAAATAGCTCTCCTTTTTTTGGATTCGGTAATCCACCAATGAAATTTCTTGTAATTCGGTAAAGTCTTCAGCCAAAATAAAATCTATTATGGATCGCGAGCCGATGATCACCTCCTACGTCTGGAGACCTATGAAAGTATATACGAGTATCCCCCCTTCTTCAGGAACACTCAATATAAATTGCCCACCTCAATCATTAATCGTAACCGTATTTGTGCCTTCTAACATTATGTTGACACCACGAACTTCGCCCCCATCTTCCGTAGAAACCTTTCCTGAAATGAACTTTTATCCTAATGACATATTACAAAATAGCAATCACGCTGTTCCAAAGAAAATTATTCTTTTCGTGGTTCTTATAAAAGTTAAAATTTTATGTTGTGATTGGTGAAAAAATCAAATACTTACACCAATGCTAAATGACTTCTTGATATTTTTTTTAACGATTAATTCAATTTGGCATAGAGAATATTCATTTTTTAGGAAATAAAAAATTACAATCT
>Ga0115000_10004228_pt1 | contig 11800 bp, 9 predicted proteins | sample ArcticOcean_MG_C_6_FD_89690 | JGI IMG/M metagenome (GOLD analysis project Ga0115000, IMG submission 89690) | Marine microbial communities from western Arctic Ocean - ArcticOcean_MG_CB8_128 | ecosystem: Environmental > Aquatic > Marine > Oceanic | place: Arctic Ocean: Canada Basin | collected... | reverse complement strand
CACATAAAGTGAAGGAAGCCGCAATGCACACAGCGTGTACCTGCACCGATGTTGAGTATATCACCAATATCACTGTTTCGGTTACGCTGTTCAGCAGTAACCCCCTTCAATGGTTGGTCTTCATTAAAAACAGCAGATGAACCGTAGTCGGTATCAACCTTTACGCCTTGCTTATTAGACCTAACAATGTCCGTTAAATCTATTGAGCGCACATCAAATGCCATACTAACCCTCACCCTCAAGCAATTTGATAAGTGAGTAGGATATAGTAGTTTCCTAAGACTTGAATTATCTCGGTATCAATAACACTGCTTGTACTACTTGAATCTGCTACCGCTTGAATAGCGGCACTGATTGCTGTTTGTAAAGTAGCGGGTGTGCTAAACTCTTTTGGCGAGTGCGGTCCGAGAACCTTAACTGCTATTTTAGTTAATGATGCCATAAGTCGTCACCTCAAGAGCGACGACCAATTGCAAGGAAAGTGCCACTTTGTGTAGCCGCAGTGTCAGCAAGTGTTCCATCTGCTAAACCTGTGGCGATACGAATAGTTGTACCATCAATTCTTGTTTGAGGATGGAATAACACACTTTGGACAGCATCTGTACCACCTGTATCTGTGATTGGGGTTTCTGCTAATATTCCAGCAAAGTTCACACCTGCAAAGTCAATAGATGCTAACATGTCGGATAAATCAACTGCATTATCCCCTGCCGCAAATGTTCCAGTGACAATCATTCTGTCACCGAAGTATGTTGGTCTTGCGTCAATTGTAATTGCCATTTAAATCACCTCAAACTACCAGCATCATTAGAACAACTGATTCAGTTGTTCCGCTAACATTCTTAAGTACAAGTGGTGTACGAACATAAAGTGCTACATTATCATTAGTTTGCACAGGTGGAACTTCTGTAAGAGTTATTGATGTTGCGGTAAACTCTTTAATTGTTCCAATATGCGCCCCTTCAACAGTTGTAAGAACATCGTGTTCAGCATGTGTAACAGAAGCAGTACCGTCAACTATTCCTACAGCGTCGGTTATTACCCAATGAGCCGCCATATCCACAGCCTGTCCTGTTACTATTGATTGCATTATCTCCGGGTCAAGTGAGCCGGTGTCTCCTAACCATTGTGCGCTGGTGTGTACAATATCTGTACACGAACCGGAAAGAGTTAGCGTAGCGTTGTCTGTGGCGTTAGACCACTTTGCTACGATTAATCTTGGGTTAAACTTGTTAGAACCATCGGAGTTTGATGCTTTAAACCCTGTAAGGCTACCCGGATATGAACCTCCGAAGCCATCAAGCCACTGTGTTTCATCTTGGTCCACTCCACCCTGCAAAGGCAAATCCATCATTACATGTATTTGTCCAGCCGATGGCGTGTATGTTATCTGTCTTTTCGTAATTGCTACCATATTTTTTCATCTCCTTTATTTTTTCCTATATCCTCACTTAAGGTCCCGGATTGAACCATGACCTCTAAAGAATGTTGTCCAAAGTTCTCCCATACTGCGGTACATACCTTCTTGACCAAGACGATTAATTGCGAATGGGTCGCCGGTTTCAATACCGGATTCAAAGTATTGCGTAGGAATCGCTGTGGAAAAGTACATGTAATCAGTATCTAAGAAGTACATACGGCTTAGGCCATCTGTAGTAATATCCTTAGAAGGAATGATTGGTACACCGTTGTATGTTGCTACAATAAATCCTGCTTCAACACCCGGTACACCCTTAACACCGTTGTAGGTTGGGGTGATGCGCTTCTCTTCCATGAATCTTTGTTGAGATTGTAGGAGTTGTTGTAGGCGCATTAGAGTATCATATCCAGTTAGAATAACCTTTGGATTACCACCTTGTGTCCATGTTGTTTGGAAGATTGAATCCAAATGGTCAAGACTTAGGGTTCTTTGATTTGCTACTGCACTGTCACTACCACAGTTAACTGCGGCATTAGACCATGAGTTTGCACTTCGGTCAACGCTGTAAATATCAAGGTCGCTTGCACCACAGTGGTCTGCGGCGGCACTTCCAGTTTCCATAGAAGTTAGTCCACCACTTGCACCACCGTCGTTACCAGTAACTCGGTCAAGAGACTCAAAGTTATTTCCTGCAACAGTACCTGCGTCTTTACAAAGCATAAGGTTGATAGATTCAGCATGATGCTTACCCATCTCTTCCTTTAGTACTGAACGAATGTCGCCCAGTCCATCATCCTTGTCTGCCAAGAACATTGCTGTCTCGCTCATGTCAAAGGTGTGTACTACAGTCTTTGGCTTTGCGGCGATGTGCTGGAAGGTAGGCTTGCTTGTGTCCGGTAGGGTAGCGTTTTCTGCTACTCCGCCACCAACAGATGCATCCGGGCGTTCAGTGATGACTCTCCATCCACTTCTTTCCCATGGTCGCTTTGGTAGTATGCTAAAAGCGTTAAACTCTTGGTTCAATTGTGACCAAACTTTGCGGCCATATATTGCTTGGTATGTTCCAGCAGTTGTACTCATCATTGGTGAGTCTGCCTTGAGTAGTTCACTACCACTGTACGAGTAACCCATTGCGTTACCTGCACCGTAAAAATAGCGTTCCATGTCTGTTACTGTTCGTATGTAATCTCTTGCCATATTTTCATCTCCTTTATTTTTTTATTTCCTCTTATGCCCCTCGTGTAACCGAGTTGGCAAGACTGTGTACTTCATCCCATGACATATTGCTTAGGTCTTGAGTTGAAGGGATTGCCACATTTGATGTTGATGCAGACTTTTGAATGCTAACACTTTCAGTTGTTAGGTTGTCAATGCGCTCACTAAGTGAGTTGATAGACTTCATAACTTCGCTGATTGGCGCACGAGCGTCAAATTGTGCTTTTGCAATTTCTTGCTTTGCAATATTCTGCTCTTTAGCATATCGGTTTGAGAAGTGACCCTCAAGGTCGCCTCTAAATCCTTGTTCTGTTGCCGCCGCTTTGTAAACTTCATAAGCCGCTTCAATTTCTGCGTTGGAAACATTTGATGGATTAATATATCCTTTAGACAAAGAAACCTTTCCTAAAGCACCAGTAGGTGTTTTACCACCGGATGCTGTGATTGCGTTGATAGCACCAGTTGATGGGCCACCATTTTCTTGTCCACGACCACGAACTTGACCAGCAAAGTATTCTGCGCCGTCAACCGAATCGGGGTTATCAAATCCACCCATCTGTGACTTTTCTAAATTGTCAAAGTGCGTTCTTGCATCACCAGTGTTAACACCGGCGGATTTCAAAGTGTCTTCCATCCAGTTAAGGTATTCAGCAGATATTACATCGCTATATGCACTCTTTTCAAATGGGTTATCTTTCTTATCAGTCATTTTCTCATCATCCTTTTTATCGTCTTTTTCGTCTTTGTCTTTAGAAGCGAATGGGTTTTCCGATTTTTCGTCATCGGAGTCGTCTTTTTCGTCTTTCTTCTCTTGCATAAATGGAGGCAGTTCACCTTTTTCCATTGCGTCAAGTCGTTGTTCAAGCCTATTCATTACATTGTTTAAATCATTTTCTGTCATAGATGTGTCCTCCTTTAAAATACGAAATTGCGCTTCGGGGTTAATACCCTTCTCACAAATCGTAATCTCATGCAGTTCCATTTTACTAATTTCTTGGTAATCACCATGTTCTCCATCGGACTTTCGGACTCTTTTAAAAGCCTGTCCACCGATGGAAAATCCTTGCAAATTACCCTTACGGATTTCTGCTGACACTTCACGAGCCTTCTCTATGTCGTTGCGAAGTGAGACAACTACAAACATGCCAGTGTCATCCACTTCGGATTTCCACATACGGCCATTAGAATCAACATAGGAATCAATTACTTCTCCTACTTGAATATTAGAATGCGCTAATTGTACATTGCGGAACTTCTCACTCTTCATGAATCCGTCAAATGCGTTTTTTAATGCACCACGAGTAATCATGTCGCCTTGCTTGTCCACAAGTTCAACTGATGCATAGCCCGCTACAACTAATTCGTTACTGCCCTTTAGGAGGGCAATACCGGATGTAGGTCGCTTAACGGATAGCATTAACTTCACAACTGCCGGTCATGGTATATAGACAGTTTCCTTCATACTGAAAGTACTGGCTCATCATTACTGTTGTCAAAAACGATAGACTCGTCTTCATCTGTCTTCAATTCTATATGCTTTATTGGTTTTTTCTTATCGTCTTCGGGTAACGGCTTTTTATCGCCGTCATAATCCGGTAAGTTGGATTCTTCTGTTAGCCTTGTAGGACCACTTGGTGATTCTATAGGTGTCCCTACATCTATACCAAGCCCTCTTGGACCTGTCCAAGTTAGTTTTTCCTTTGCTAATTGGTCTAATGCACGAGTTATTATTTCCAATGCCTTCTTTGTAGTGGGTTTTAGCAACCTATCCTCGTCATCTTCATCTAAAATACCAGCCGCTTCCTCTTCTTGTTCTTTCCTATTAGCACCTTCTTCATCCATCTTAACAAGATAACCTTGTAGCATTAAAGGTGCTACTGCTTGCCAGTACGGTTGTAAACTTTCAGCCAAAACTAATGAATAATTAGACTTACATAAGTCACCTAAAGCGGATATAGGGTCATGAATGTACCAATTATCGTTTTCATTGGTTACTTTGTATGACACACTATCCACTTCGTTAAGTAAAATCTTAAGCACCTTGCCATCATAATCAATATCATGCGGTATTAGTATAGGTGTGAAAGACTTAGTAATCAAATCTAATGATTCTGTGCTGGCAGGTCCTTCTCCTTCGCCTTCACTCTCAACTTCCTTTACTTGAACATTGTATATATCACGCTCACCCCTCGTTTTCTTAGTAATTCCTGTAACAGATACTCTTACAATGTCACCTACTTTGAACATTCTTTGCTGTTTATGGGCTGTTCCTACATCCATATAGTCGTTATTTTTGTATGTTATGGCACGATTTCCTATTTCAGTACCGTCAAGAATCGGTCCTGCACCTAACTGATATGTGTACGGTCCTTTTCCTCTTCTGTCAAGTACTATGAAGTTAAAGTCACGACTTGCACGAAGTAGTAACCATTTTGGATGGCGGCGTTCACCTTTCATATATGTTGATTTATTATCACGAAGTAGTAGTATTGAGTGTTCTTCTTGGAGAAGTTTAACAGCGTCTTCTAAACCTTCGTCATCTGTCATTTTAGTATCATGAGGACCCGGAATGATTACATTTTCATGACTGTCAAACTGCCCTCTTAGAATCTTCATGCGTTCATGTAGTAACATATCGGCTACATTGGTATCGTCGTAATTAAGAATATCAATGATGTTCAAGTCTTCTTCGCCTACTATACCATCTATAGTAAAATTATTTTCATTGAGTTGTTGAAGACTCTCCTTAAATGCCTTCTTTAATCCCACCTTACGATTATTCTCATCAAAGGCTGTGACTTCATTATCATTTTGTACTATGATAACTCGCTTACCATCGTACCATTTACTTACTACCCAAGAACCACTGAAACCTCTTAATTGCTCAAGGTCGGATAAATCAAATATACGGTGCATAGGCCTTATTGCCGGACTCCATGTTGCATCATCACTTTTAGCAAGAAGTAAATCGGGATTCAGTAGCGAAGTAATGTATTCACTAATCTCACTCATAGCAATGGTTGATGGGTCTTCGGAAGGTGAAATCCATGTTGATGTATCAAGACTTGTTTGTGCGGTATTTGGATTAGGGTGCGGTATTTCATTTGCCGCTTCTAACACTTGTTTTGTTAACTCCGGTCCATGTATTGCGCTCATTACTTCTTCGGGTACGCTGTGATATAATCCCGCTTCTGTGTTATTACCCACTACAGCATTTCCATCCATATCTGTTTCTATACCGAATGTAGGCTTAGCAATACGACCATGATGTAATACATCGCCGCTTCCAAATGTGGAGTGTAGTACACTATTAACAGGATTGACTGGCCCTACTGGTGTAGGATGCATACCAGCACTTCGTACTATTTCTTGTCTTGGTGAACTATTATCAAAGTTAATTTTACCGGGGTCAAGACTCACTATAGAATCTAAGTAATTTTTCGTTCTTGCGGTAACTTCTTTTTTACCTTTAGCACCGGAAGCCTTGAGTCCTTTACGATTATGTACATCTATATCCCCTGCGTTGTAAAGTTGTAAACCATTATTTAGCATAGCACTACCTTGTTGTTGACTGTTTAACATGTGATGTGCTGATTGAGGTAACTTATGAATAAGATGCGATTTCCAATTCCCTCCGTCGTCTAATGGTCTTTTTTGCGCTCTATCTAATGCACCGTTCAATCCATGTTCAGCAATATCATTAGTTAATTTTTCATGATTAGTCATACTATCTTGTGTCTTAAACTCTAATTCCTCATTCGGTCTTAAAATATCTGTGTTTAAACCACCTTTATCTAACACACCACTTGTTAACAACTGTCTTATAGTTGCTACCTCTAACGGAAGATTTCTTTTAGTGGACTCATCTATGAGTTGTTGTACATGTAATCTCATATTAGCGTTAGTGGTTGAGTCAGTAGGTTTTATTCCTAATCCAGCCATAACTGTGTCTGCATCCATATTACCATCTAACCCAAATCCATTCGCTTCTATAAAATAATCTCGTATACTTTCATGTAAGTTACTCGGCTTTTGCTTTTTTATTTCATCATTAAGTCTATATTGAGTTGTAGTGAGATTATGGCTGTCACTACTCGCCAGTCCTAAATGTATATCAACATCGTGTAATAATTTTTGAGTGTTATAGATAAATTGTTGAGGATTATCGGGATTGAAATGTTCCGGGTCATTTTCCATTATCGCAGGTAGCAACTGTTTACACATTTCCGCTACCGATTGTCTATGTGCTTTAAGTAAACCAAGATTATCATTATGGTCTTTTTTAGGAAAGCCGGTACTTTTTGAGCCGAGAACCTTTTTCATAGATGCATCTTGTAAATCTCTTAATTCAATTTCGCCCTCACTTATTGCACTTCTAATTTGTAACATCTGTTCATTATCTATTGGTACACCCGATGCGAGCATCTCTTCTAAACTGTTTAGTTTTTCAGTTAACTCATCCTCTTTCTCCATTGCTGGTAGCATCCCTCCAAATCCTAATGCGGCTGTAATCGCATCTGTTGAGTGGGTAGTTAATTTACCCTTATCTGCATATTTTACTGCTGTCATATCTATTTGTTGATGGTTTGGAATATTGTTAACTTTTCTATATTTAGCCTCCACTCTTTCATCATGTACAGTATCTCGGAATCCATCTATCCACTTAGTTAATTTTTCTTTATCCCAATTCCAATTAACTTCATTGGGTAATGATTTTTCTTGCTTATTCTTAATACCCATAAGTGCTTGATAATTTTCATTATTAGGACTCTCTTCTGTATTATGAATAAACTCCATAATATCATTAGGTCTTGTACTCTTAGCGGCTTTTGATACCGCCGTTAATAATCGTATAGATTGTGCATCATTTGCATTTTTAATAAAACGAGTTCTTAGATTTTTAAAGGAGGGTTTAGTAATTGTTCCAAGACCTATAATATCAGCAAAATCTTCATGGTCTAATCCTGTACTAATTGGTAACTTTCCACTTTGTAAATCTTTTAATGTCGCTACAGATTTTTTAGCAGGTTTGTTTGGGTCATGTAGTCTTCCTAAAAATGTAGCAAGAGTATGAGCATCTTTTATGCTTGAGTGCATTATAGTATCACTTGGACTACTTCCGTAATTAGACTGTGGTACACTTCTTCCCATAGGACTATGAGTATTGGTTGAGTGCATAAATCTCATATGCGAACCAATATCTTTCTTCTGTTCAGTAGTTAAGTTCTTTATAGCGTTATTATATTGCGGATTTAACGAAGAAGCATGGGCTGTATAATTGTGTTTACCATCTCCAGTGTTCATCTTTCTTGCTACATTCACCGGAGAGAATATATTTTGTAAGTTTTTGTAGGTATTATTATACACATACTTACCATTTTTGCTTACATTGGGGTCAAAATACCCTATATGATTACTTTGTTCGGGAGAAAAGTGCATCCCTAATATGTTATTTGTAGGATTAGGAGATATTGCATTCTCTCTTGCGCCACTAATATTAAACATTGATGAGGTTAGCGGAAACTCTTTATTAATTTTTTTAGGTTTAACTTGTTGTGTACTATCCGTTATAGCAAACGGATTCATAGGTTCATCTCCACCTCTTGCGAACTTTGGTACATCTAAGTCTTGGTCTTCAATATCTTCATTGTGAGACATACTATGATTTAATTCAGCCCAAGTTGAGTGCGGTACACCAACCCCTCCCCTACCCTTGTACAGTCTATCCCAAAACTGACCCGGACCGTAAGAGTAACCTTTTTCTTTTCTCCAATACGGTGCAGGTTCACTTTCGGGATGAGGACCATGTGGAGATTGTAAAAATGCTACTTCATTACGCATTCTTTTAGCCTGTGATTCGTGTGCGCCATGATGTTCAGCCTCTTCTTCTAAATCATTTATCTGTTCTATAGGTATAATAGGACCATCCATCTCTCCGTATATAGGGTGGTCTAACATTGGTTCACGAGTTTTTGGGTCATAACCCGCTAAAAATAATAGGTCTTCAATAGGTAGTCTTGTTTGCTCTATTGATTTTTCAGCATCGTTTTTAAAATGCCTACTTGCACCCATCTTTAAATTACTGTACGAGTAATCTTCTTTCGTTTTTGTTTTTGCTTTATGTAATCCCAAACGAGGTAAATATTGCAACGCCTTTGTTCCACCTTCATCTTCTTCTTCAACACCATGTTTCAAATGTATAGCATCTAAAATAGTTTTTGACATAGGTAGTTGCCCATCGGTAATAGGAGAGTGTGCTAAAGTACCCACTGCTCTTTGATTGAAACGAGCCGCCCCGCCTTTGAAATCTTCATCATTACTTTCTAATTGATAATGTTCGTTTCTTCCTTTTGCACTTCCCTTTCGTAACATGTAGTTCATTTCGGGAGTTCTTCTTAGAAGATTATTATGTGCTATACGAGCAGAAGGTATTTTATCACCATTAGGTAATGTAATAGTATCACGACCATCTAAGCCTTTTTCATCATGCATTTGTTCCATAACTGCTGTGCGTTCATCGGGAGTAAACCATTCAAGTCCGTACATGAAACCATCTAATCCTAATCCATGTGGATGTTTTTCACCATTCGCATCTTCTAAATAACCACTACTTTCCCAATCATCTGCTCTTTCTTCAAAATGTTGGTGGCGCATACGATTTTCTATTTCGGATTTTGGCCTACCTTCTTTTTGAAACTTTACCAATAGTTCTTGATTTTGAGCAAACCATCGCTGAAAATCACGATTGTATAAATCAATTTGGTGAGAGTCATTTACACCATTAAGTTTTAATGAGCCTAAGACTTTTGTTTTAGATGAAGTATTGGGTTTTTTTAACCCATGTAAAACTGGACTGTTATTTTTTAATAAATGGCTATGAAATGCTTCTTCCATCTGTTTTTCTTCTTTACCCTGTTCTCCTAATGAGTGCGCTTTTAGTACCTCAACAAAGTTAGCCCTACCCGATGATGTGTTTATTCGGCGTAATGGGTGGTTATTTTTATGATATGGAAAATGATGGTCATTGTATGTTGCACCTACTCCTGCTTTGTATGTAGGCCAAACTGCATGAGAATGCTTTACATCAGTTGCCCCCGATAAACCGTCTTTCCAATGGTGATTAGTTAAGTCACTTTTAGTTGGTTTAGTTCCTAATAAAAGCCCCTCGCCTTCTTTTGGAGGTTTTTCAACGAAACTTTCTGTACCTGCATCAAACTCTTGCTCTTCTTCACCCGCTTTAAGAATACTTTCAGCAGTACCTTTTAATGATAATAAAAGCGGGTCGGTAGGTGATTTACTTAATGATGTCCAAGAAATAATATATTCAGCCGCATTGCGTCTTAAATCATATCCATCGGCTAACGATTCTAATAGTTCTTGTTTAGAAATATTAAAGTCTTCATCCATATCTTCACCGCCTTTCATCAAAGCGGAGAAAATTGGTTACAGGCAAAAACATCCATTCCGTCGTGGAGGCCACAGCCGGTTCGTGGCGTTCCACCACAGGTCTTACATGCAACTGGTGCGCCTTGTTCTGCATCTTCACGAAGAGAGGCTTTAGGATTCGCTTTTTTAACTTCGCCACCTGCTGAATCTTCACGCTCAACACCTGTACCAGCGTGTGGATTCATACGACCACCGAGGTTAGATAAGTCAACTTTAGTATCGTGCTTTGCTCGCTTAGGCGCATCTTCAACTTCAATGGTTTTACCGTTTGATGTGTAATATCCACTCTTGGTTTGACCGCCGGATTCAGCGACAAAATGTGGGTTAATATCAGTGATTTTTTCTTTAGGAACAGGTTTTGCGTCAGCCATTGGGTCAGCCTTATACATTTTCATACAACCGCTTGCTTTGCACACTCCGCCTTTTGCAACTTTACCGCCACACTTAGCACAGTCTTTACAGTCGCAATCACCTTTACAGTCACATTTTGCTTTTGTGATATTATTCAATCGGTCATTGATTACTTTAGCCTTCTCAAGTATACGGCTTGTTTCGTAACTCATTTCATTGTATCTTGGTTTCAAACAGTCACATCCTTAACATTTTGGGCCATCTCGTGAATATCATCCCATGATAAATCGTGGAATGCTTCGTTGGTTAACGGTACAGATGAATTATCACCCTTCATAATTGATGATGGATTCATGTCGTTACGGAATGGGTCATTTCTTACATCTTCTGTAAGAGGGGTAGTGCTTCTAACTAAGCCCATCTTCTTTAGCATATGTGTAGGATTAGACACCATCTTACGGAGTCTTAAGTTCTCTTCTCTAAGTGCATTAATATTACCATCCATGTCTTCCATTTTGGTAATCAATACATTCATTAATCTATCTGCGTTATTTGCTTCACCCATAATAACACCTCAATTTGAATAGCGACCAAATGTGCCTGTAACACGAGTAAACTGTGAAGGTCTTACACCGTTAGAAATACTTCCCGGTAAACGAGAACCACTTAATGATTGAGAAGAAGTAGGTCTGTTACCAAACTTTAGTACAGGCACTCCACCTGCAAAAATATCGTTTGGTCCGACAGATAAATCGCTGTCTGCTTTCGCTATAGCCGCAGATATATCTTCGGAAAGGAAATCTGCTACCTTACGCACTTCGTTTAAGTGTTGTTTTGCTAAGTTCGCATTTCCATCAGTCAAAGCAGTAATAAATGCTTTTTGATGCTCTTCCATCTTCCTCGCCATTGGGTCCATCTTTAGTAAATCCATATTCAGCCCTGCCTATCTCATGTGGTCCTCATTTAAGAGTCTTTATGCACCTTTGTAATTTCTTGCATTCAAAAGTGCATTACTATTCTGTTGTCCTATAGACGGCGGAGGCCCTCTTTGTTGAACATTAGAAAATGGTGAACCGCTTCCACCCGATGTACGGCGTTGCGGTGCGGCAGGTCCTCTATTACGAAGTCCCATACCTTCTCCACCCGGTTGAGATGGTGGCATAATATTACGCATCATAGCCGGAGGCATTTGCGGTCCAGCCCCTCCCATCGGCATTTGCGGAGGCATACCCATTGGCATACCCGGAGGCATTCCGCCCATAGGTGGAGGCATTCCGCCACCCATAGGTGGAGGTGCGCCACCCGGAGGTGCGCCACCCGGAGGTGCGCCACCCGGAGGTGCGGCTGGTGCTGGTGGAGGCTTACTAT
>Ga0115000_10004227_pt1 | contig 11800 bp, 5 predicted proteins | sample ArcticOcean_MG_C_6_FD_89690 | JGI IMG/M metagenome (GOLD analysis project Ga0115000, IMG submission 89690) | Marine microbial communities from western Arctic Ocean - ArcticOcean_MG_CB8_128 | ecosystem: Environmental > Aquatic > Marine > Oceanic | place: Arctic Ocean: Canada Basin | collected... | reverse complement strand
GCTTGTCACGGTACCAGTGCGCGCGTCCCATCTGCGGTGTTTGTGCGTGCCCCCACCGCGCCGACTCCCGCTGAACGTCGGAGCGTATTCGTATGAAAATATCTGTCAGAGTTGTAATTTGCGTGGCTTGGCGTCTTTGTCTTTGAGCGTGACGCTTCAGCTCTCTTATAAAAAAAGAAGTAAAAATTCCTTTCGATTTCACGTTTTGGCGGAGCAGCCGTGGCAGTTTTAAAGGTTGAACCCGCCCCGCGTCTGCGTGCACGGGGGGCTGTCGCAGTTTGTTACCGTGCGTCGGGCTCGGCACGGGTGTAATGTCGGGCGTGTTGTTTGGACTTGTCTCTGGCGTAACAAGGGGGGAAATTTGAGGCGTTGCCAGGCGAGTCTCCAGCACTTCTTCCCCCGCTCTCCCCGCCGAAACAATCTGCACACTTGGTGAACCGGTTTTCTTGTACCCGCTGCCCCGCCGCACCGAAGAGCACGCACCACCGGAATAGCAACAGTCCAGGACCCAGGCTTGGTGGCGCGGGAAAAAGTCTGTCAGTAAAAAGATCTGTTCTATGTCAAAAGCGGTGGAAACGAGCGCGTCGCTCCGAGTCTCGTGCGTGCAATAAAAGGTGCGCTGCGTTTTTGGATCTAGCATGCCGTGCCCGGCGAAAAAAACGAGCACGCGCGTGTTTTCGCACAGCGCGTCAGCGGCACACCGAAGTTCGCGCTGCAACGCCGACAGCGTGCAATTCTCGTTGAAAAGCTGCCCTTTCACGGTAAACCCCAGAGTCGCCAGGGCGTTGCCCAGAGCGACGGCGTCCGCCACAGCAGCCGTCAGGGGCAGTTGGTGCAGGTATACGTCAACCGCAAAAAGAAAAACCACCGCTTTTTCGGGCGGGTAAGCTTTTTCGGCGCGGTTTCCCTTGCGTTTGGGCTTTGCACCGCGTTTGTGCGTCTCGCGCGAGGCGCGTTCGCAGTCGACCGCGCGAAGACTGTGGACCCTGCGCGCTCTCGTGCTCGAACTGCACCCCATTACTCATCGTTAGTACAAGAATTCCACAAAGTATATAGGTTTAACAATCCGTTGGAAAAACACATGAGCCGTCGCCACAGCCGCCCGTTTTGGCGCGATAATGTATTGCACGTGCCCACATCGCCGTTCATGTCCCCGGTTGGAAGCCCCACGTCGTCCCCCTCGCGCAGCCCGCTCGTCTCGCCCCCGCGCGCGCCCACGCATCTCTCTCAGGTGACTTTCCGCAGCGAATCGCCCAACGTCGCGAGTGTAATCCTAAATGCTTTTGACAACAGCGCTTCGGCACTAAATGGCATTTTTCGCATTCCAAGCGAGGGCGAGGAAGAGGAAGAGGACGAGGAGGAATCGATCCCTGCTGGCGCTGGCATAGACCAATCCGTACAAAGAGCCTACGAGGTATTTCTCGCCGATCTGCGCCGCGCCGAGCGTACCGCGCAAACTCTTCTTAATATGTCCACATACCAACAACCCCCACCCCCGCCGCCGAGGCGGTCGCCGCCGAGGCAGTCGCCGCCTCCGCCGCCTCGGCGGCGAAACGCAATGATTGCGCTGCGACCACCCGCCATTCGCATACACGGCGCGCGGTATGGGGGTCGAGTCAGCTTCTCGCCCGCGGCTCGGTCTCCAATCATTGTACAACACGGCGCGGCAAGAAGATTTCAACGTGTTCGCAGCCGTGCCGATCTGCCCCTGCTCCGACAGTATGCCGCAGACGCCACAGTGGCGTCCAGGGAGCGCGCGCATCGGCGCATTGTTCGATTCTCGCGCCAGTTCGTGCCAAGAGGCAACCAACAAACAAGCGCAAGGGGCGCGGGAGGCGCAAGAGGCGCGGGAGGCGCGGGAGGCGCGGGAGGCGCGGGAGGCGCGGGAGGCGTATCGTCCTTTCAGCTCACAGAGGGGTTGGGCACACCCGGCGATAAATGCGCCATCTGTCTAGAGAATTATCGTATTGGTCAGTTCGTCTCTTATGTCAATTGCCAAAACACGGACAGTTCGAAAGATCATTTATTTCACGCTGAATGTATTGATGGTTGGGTTTCATCTTTGCGAAGAAATGGGTCAACAATAAGAACATGCCCTATTTGTAGGGGGGTGTTTTAAAATAACTCTAATCGTAATACTTTATTTATAATGATGTTGCTACTCGCCGCAGCGGTTTCGATATTTTACGAACGTCCAGGTGCTCCTGCATAAATCGCGCGGCGAGTTCCGGCGCATCGTCGAAGCACACAACATGCTCCAAATTGTGCAAACTTTGTTTGGTCCAGTTGAAGCTGCCCGTCAGGCAGGCGTACGGGCGCAAATCTTTTGAAAGAAAAACCGCATATTTATGATGCATAAGACTCCTTCCACCTCCATTAACTGTGCGAATCGCGGTTTTCTGCGCCGCGTCGATGGGTCGCAGTGACTCGTAGACTGCTCGATGCTTTTTGATGAGCGCGCGGTCGTGGTTAATGACGAGAGAGACACCCTTGCACCGCCGCAGCTGCTCGATGATGTCCGGGTTTGTGAGCCACGCGATGTTGCCGACGACAAAGTGGGCTTTGAGCACTCGTTTTTTAATGGCGCTAAGAATATGCTCTGGACAAAAGAAGACGCTCGCACCGACCTTTGCGTGCTTGAAGGGCGAGCGAGACGCACCCTTCTCCGCGACGGTGACGTTCAGGTTGTTGTTTTTGGCGGGCTTCCGCTTTACGTATTTTTTTCTGATCCGCGGCATTTTAAGCGCGCAGCGTCCCCGTCACAGCGGTCGACGACTCGAAATCTGGCAACGGGAGCCCGGCTTCGAGTATCGCGTCTGTGTCGGCTTGCGACAAAAAGCTCGCGAAATCCCCGGCGACCGAACCCTCTGGCGGATTCCGCGAGTCTTCGAGTTGTATGGGTACGATTTCCGAACCCCCGAAAGCCCAACGATCCTTCAAACACTGCGGCAGGGGCTCCGCAAACAAGTCGTGGAACTTTTGTATATAGTCTTGAGCGTATTCCGGGAGCAGCGGCACAAAATCGCGCAAAGCGGCACCCACAGTGGAGTCCGACAGCAAGACCGTTCCGTCCCCCGCGAAATCGCAACAGTGTGCAGAATTACACACGCTCGCGAGCGTGTGCACGACGGGGAGGAACCCGGGGTTGGAAACCAACGTTTCCCTGCAGCAGGACCCCATGAACTGTACGATGCTTTCTAGATGCTTTCGACCCATTCTGTCTGCAAACACGAAGTGTCGGACCCCGCCGAACACCAAACCCGCGACCAGAGATGCGCTGATGTAAATTTCGCGGATGTTGTTGCACAGAGAACCAAAAGATTTGATGGCGTTGCCGCGAGAGTCCACCGTGCGGTGGCTGTGTATGGACACGGCTCGCGTGGTCTCAAGGTTCCTGCGCTCTTCCAAATATTTTGCCAGACCGGGCGTCTCGCAGAATATGACGACTCGCGGGTGCGTGCTCGCTTCGTGGATGTGCTGGAGGGTGTCTTCCAAAACCGACAGGAGCGGGGTTGCGTACATTTGCGCACCAAGCACACGCGCAACGCTCTCCCCGTACGTATCGGCAGACTCAGAGGACACCGCGTAAACCGCGCTGCTCTCTAAGCAACCCCCTCCAAGTACCAACCCTTTCTCGGTAGGCAGGAGAAGAGGCGGTTCGTCGCCTTTCTTGTCCCAGAACTTACGACACAATGGGCACCGCGGGTGGTTGACAGAGTTGTACCCCGTGCCGAAATCGTTGGTGTTCGAGGTTCTGTTTTCTTCAGCGACGCGGAAAATCTGATCCGCGCACTCACCGCAAAACATGTGCCCACAAGTTCCAACGGCTACGGACGACGAGAGACCGCCAGAGCTGGTGTTATCGGTGAGAGGATCCATGCACACGGGGCAGCTGCCGTCGATGCGTTCATAATTCATCAATTTCTTGACACTCACCGCCGCGGACTTCTCCACGGCGTTGCCGTTGCCCGTCTCCCATTTCTTCACGAGCGCAGAAAAAAACAGGGGGTCAACGTGAAAGCTCCCACGCGCCACAGGCTCTCCGTAAACGCGCGCCGGAACCTTCATGCCCCAGCAAATCTGGGTCAAGTACTGCCATGATTTGCGAATCCGCCGCCGTTCGGTTGTATAGTAGTAGTAATGCATATCAAACGACTTCCAGAGCTTGGTTTTGAAGGCGCTCAGCAACTCGAGTTCGCGCTTGTGTCTCTGTATACTGCCGCCGCCGCGAGAGTGGCGAATCCAAATAGAGTCCTCGTGGAGAGTTCGAGTTATCTGCGCGTCCGCGCGCGCGCACGTGCACACCTGCTTCACGAGGAAGTGGACGAGATTCTTGGCGACGGCGGACGGCGCTTCGTCTGCGTAGAGCAGGTTGTGCACGTACTCACGCCTGCGAAAGTCGGAGACCAGATCAATGCCCCATCCGCTGTGTTTGGAGAAGGGGCGAATGTTGAGCAGCGCCAGCGCGATAGCAAGGTGGTCTTTTTCCGGGTTGCTTTCCAGCATCCACAGGTACTTGCACCCAAGACGCGAAATTCCGTCGAGGACTCTCGATTGAGGGGACGTCAGGACCGTATTGGTGTCCATAATGAGCCTCTTCACGCGTCTGAAGGGTCCTGCGTTGACAAAGAAAGATAGGTCCGCCCACTTCACAAATATGTTCGTAGTGGTGATAAACACCTTTTTGTCCAGAAGGGCACGCGACGCGTTGCGGTGCCTCTGCGCTCCGTGGTACGCGTAGCACGGAATGCCGCGAGACTCCAGTCCATGCTTCCAAAAATGCAAAAGGGTCGGCGAAGTTATAATGAGCGTCGCCGGGGAGTGAGACGACGCGTCAAGCCCCATTCGCAGTAACTGGCTGACGACAACCAAGCGTTTCTCGTTGCAGGGTACGGTTACTATGCCGCCAGCCCAGCACGGAGCGAACGCATGAGCCTCCGCCCCCCTCGCTTCTTCGCAGCCGATTGGACCCTGGCACGCGTTCCAGCGCACAGCATCTCCGTCGCTAGAAACAGCCATACGCATGAGCAGTTCGTTCATCGGGTTCAAAGCACCCCTCTCCTTGTTGAACAGTCTTCTTGCAACGGTGTCCCCGGGCTGCACGGTGCCAACGCGCCCAACCTCGCTCAACCAATTCGACTTGTCGAATAAGCGCTCGCCCTCCCCAAGAACGCACAGCGGGTCTGGAGTAAACGCGTCGAGAATAGTGCCCATATGAGTCATTAGGGTAGGCGGGGCACCCCACAACAAGACCCCGACGGAGGTCATGTTCGACGGTAACAGCGGGGGGACTACAGTCGCGCTGAAGCGCACGTGGTCTTTCCCCAGGCTCTCCAGCGTGGCGCTCACCGGATAGTGACTTTCCCTCTCGATCTGCAGCCGGCGCGCCATTCCCCACTGTGTTACGTACATGCTCCAGATGGAGACTCGGTCGCGCAATATCCGAAAATCCGCGTTGTCGTAATCCGAAGACATGAGTAGTGCTAACGACTCCGACAGGGTAGACAATTCTCCGACGGCGTAGTCCGCTCTGTGCATAACGCTGTGCTGCCAGACGAAGCGACCCACGGGGTGTATCGCCACCGGCTTGCCCACGACGCTGTTTCCCGACATCACCAGAAGAGCCCGTGCCAGCTCTTGGTTTGAATAATCGTCCGAGTGGTCTTGAAGTATTGTAGCCGCGCTACTCGCGTCCCCAAAGTCGAAATAATTCTGGGCAATTTCGTAGGCGTTCATCCACGGAATCACCAGACCACTGACGTCTTTGTGCGGAGAAGCCGTCTTCGCCAGTGGGAAGTTCAGGGAACCAAGGTCCACGGCGCAATGCCGCACACCCGGCACTTCGCGCACGATCGTGAGTTCGCTTTTCCGCGCGAATTTCAAATCGCCTTCCACGCAGCGAACAAAACAGACATCGCTCGGCAGTGAGCACGGAGGGCTCAGAACAAAACAAAAGCTCTGCGGCGACTCTGTGAAACGAGCCACCGCCAGTTTTGTTTTCGTACCGCGGTCGTTGACAGAACCGCGAGGGTCGTACGGCGCCCACTCCGACGGGCAAGCGCACGCCTCGCTGAAACCAAAGCCGCTTTGCACAATCGCCCGCGTCTCCCGGTTCAAGCACGGGGGGCGGCGCAGGCGCAAAGAGTTTAAAGGCACGCTTATCGTGCCCCCGTAAAATAGTGGCTCTACGACAACCACCGGGGGGGTACGCACGCTGCCGCGCGCCCCTTGAACACCCCGAACCTTGCACGGCAGCCATCCAGAACCACACGAAAGCTCCAAGCACGATCCCACCTCGACGAGGTCGCGCCACTTCGTATTTGTCACGCGCAAGCGAAGCTCCGCGCCAAGATTCAACACAACCCCCCCGCCCTGCAGCACTTGGAGAACCACCCCGGTGTCCCGAATCACGCGACCCTCGTTGTACTGGTTCCCGCCCGGGTCGGACCACTGTACGTAATCGCCCTCTTCGAACAACACGGCGATGGGCGTTCTGCGCTTTTTCTTACGGCGCTTCTTCTTGCTCGACCGCTTGCGTTTCACCGAAGACATAAAGAAAGAGCAAGGATTTTCGAAAAAACAACAATGTTCCCTTGTTTTTTATAAAAAACATCATCTTTTTATAGTTGCGCGCGTTTTACAGGGTTCTACGCTAATATACCACACCGCCACGCTTATCTACTAAGATTTCCCTTTCATTCTCCACCCGAGCCAGTACACCCCGGCGGGGGTGGACATGACAATTTACTCGTAAATAAAAAGCTATGTCCTCAGTGAGGTTCACTTTAATACTAATCCTCTCCGTCCGGGTCATCACGCACATCCTTCAACTCGCGATGACGTGCTTGGAAAACCTCGTGGGTCTTAGCAAATAACGCGTTCTTCACATTCATGTCTTCGTCGTTCAGAAGCCAACCGACAGTCTGGTGCATGAAGCGCAGTCGCAGGTAATCTCCTATTTCCAGATTCTCGAGTGTCCGACCCACCTTCGGACCAGTCATATAAGCCAGCCACTTCTGTATACCCTTCTTCAGTAACTCTTGCGCCGCATTCACTCCAATCGAGCGCAGGTGGTCCACCAATGCATGACAGTCGCCGCGATCCGCGTTGCAGAACTCATCATCTGGGTCGAAGAACAGGAGTTGAGGGTCTGCCCCAATAGATGACAGTTCGCCGCACCACACCTCCTTACCGTCCAGCTCCGTCGTCGTCGGTATGACATCGTAACCTTCCAATAGCTTCACAGTAAACCCATTTCTCTGTAAACCCTTCGCTTTCTTTGCCCCCATATTAGGATCGAACTTCGGAAGGGCAGGCGCGGGGGCAGGCGCGGGGGCAGGCGCGGCATTCACACGCAGCGGCTGCAATGCTTGCGCCGTCGCGGCGAAAGCCTCTTCGCTCAGTATAATTTTCAGGTAGTAGAGATAGTCCTCGTCTTCTTCATCAGCGAAATTAGGTTCGAGCACCAATTGAACGTTTGCGTTTCCCCCCAACAGTTTTGTCACCCGAGCTCGAAATCGGCGCAGCTCTGCCGAATTGCTGTCGCTGTTGCTGTCGCTGTCGCTGCTCTCCCTCAACACAAGATCTTTGTAATAAACAAACTCATCTTTGGTGAGTTTCTCGCTCGACGTCCTCGGTACTGCTGCCGCTCCGGCTGCGGCGTTTCGCCCCGCTCTTCGCTCCGCTCTTCGCTGTGTGGCACTGTACTCCTCTTTGCATAAAGGCAACCCCAGCGCGTATGCGGCTAGCGGATGATCGTCTAAGCGGTCTAGCGGATCGGGTATCCGAAGCTCCTCCCAGCAGAGCTCAGAGTCCTCCGATCGTTGCAGAACAACGTGCAAACCCACACTGCCGCCAGAGTCCGGCAGTGGTGATTCTCCCCCCTCTGCGCTTGTTTGTGTTTGAGCAGAGATCTGTACGTTGTCGGAATACAACAGCCTGCTGCCGACTTCGAACGACCACGTCTGAGACGAGGTCCGTGGGAAGTACGTCACGCCCGTCTCATACCCAAGCGGGCACGTCTGGGTCCAAGAGCTGATGCGGTTCGGGCAGCTATTGTTTTTGCCCCCCTCAAGTGTCGCAACTTCGAACGCGTACTTAGCGTTTGTGCCAAAGTAGGGATAACCAGTATTCATTCGAATCTTGTACTGGTACTTTCCCAGCAACTTACCGGTGTGGTCCTCCACGTCCACGTTGAGGTACTCGTCCGAAGACGCGTCTTTTGTTCCCCGCCCCGTGATAATCAACCGCGCTTCGAAGTTTTTCCTGCCTTTTCCCTTGATCGTCTCCCAGACCCGAAACCGACTTAACGGTCTCGAAGAGTTTGCTGTGCGTTTGTTGTAATAGGCTTCGCGCTGGCGGCTTCCGCTCGCCGCAACCCCAAGATTGTTCAACCGGTTCTCTTCAGCGATCGGGTAGTTACCCGCGGGTTCATTGTTGAGTTCGCCACCCTCAAACGCGAGCGAAATATTTGGAAGGTCTTCGTCAATCTCAGACTCTGTCTCGGAGTCCGAAGATTCCCCTGCCGCAGGGATTGTGAAACTAGATGAACCTGCGGGTGGCGCGGCGGGCATGCCGGTAATATCAATGGTCCGAAAGTTGTTGGCGTCTTCGTCCGTGTCATAATTTCTGGTAAAGACACTGCGACCGCCATCGACTTTCACTTTGGACGCGGCGTCCTTGTACAGAAACGCACGACTCCCCGCGCGGTGGCGAATCGTCACATTTTTTCTGTCCTTCCAAGTGATCCCCGCCGCCCACTCCGACATAATGTACGCATCACCCGGGTTGAGCTTCATGCGGTACACATCAAACTTGTTGTCTTCTGGATCCTTGTAGGGTTTGGCGTTGAAGAAACGGCACCACTCGATGTAGCGCGGTTTCGAACCAATGGATCCGCCAAACACTAGATTTCGCTCCTCGTCGCCGTGAAACCCGATCCCGCCCGCTGGTAGGGGGTTGCCAAAGTAAAAGTTCAGCTCGCAGTTCAGGTTTGTCAAATTCTCTTTCTGGGTGCCGTACGGCGCGCGCGGTTCCTCGGGCAGCACGCTTTTCCCGAGCGCCGCGATTTTCTCGCGCGCCTTTGTAAACGCCGGCAGCTGGGCAAACGGAATTTCCGACGACGTGAGTTTTGGAATGTACTTGTCCTCTTTGACTGCGGTTTCGGCGAATTTCGCCTTTGCCGCTTCCACGCGCCGCTTGTCGCGCTTGTACACGCCGTCGGGGCGGGCGTGAATCTTGTCCACAATGTTCGTGTTCCACCGCTTGTTTTTGTGGTTTGTTTGTGTTGGTCCGCGGTTTTGGGTGTGCCGGTCAATGTACTGCGGCTTTACTCTCTGCATCTCCTGCACCATGTCGGCTTGGTTCACACCGCCTGTGTCGAAAAACTTGGGCAGGTACACCACGCACGCCTTGCGGTCGCCGCCGATTACGATTTCTTGTAGTTTTGCATCGGGAACTTTGTTCGCGAGTTGTTGGCAATCCTCAAAGCTCAGTGGGTTGCGCTTTGCCGTCTCGGTCGCCAATCCGCTCGAGTCGGACTCAGCGACGCCGGCAAACGTGATCGCGGCAGAATCCCACTGCAACCACTTCCATGGCTTTTTCCTTCTCATTACCTGATCCTGCAGATTTTTGGGAGGGCGCGCCGGTGCCGTTGTGCCGACTTCGATGCGGTCGTCAATTTTGGCGTTGGTTGTATCCACGCGCCACCACTTCTTGTCTTCCGCCATGAGCACACTTGCGGAGGAGGCAGCGGCAACGTCGTCGTCCCCGCTGCCAAGACCCCCGTTTGCGTCGTCGGAGGAGGAAGCGCCGTCGGAGGAGGTGCCGTCGCCGTCAGAGGTGCTACTGGAGGAGCTCAAACCCCCCAAAGCGCGCGCTGCGTTTCGCCCTTCTACAACCTCCCGACGCCGCCTCCTGTCTTCTTGATGCTCTTGATACTCTTCTACACTAATCTTGACGTTAGGCGTGTACGTTGCGTAGATAGTGCGGTTCTGTTCATCCACGTCGTCGATGTCCAGCATGGCGTACTCAATCTTAACAAAACGCCCTTGTGGATTCAACGTCACGTCAGAGTCCTCGCCAAAGCAAACCTGAATCAGTGCTGATACCTCGGTGTTCTCGTCGTCTTTCTTAAACACGACGTAACTACTCTCTTCCACCCGTACCACCGTGTACATCTCGAAACCCACGATATCTTCCCGTGTCGCTCCACCGTCGCCCCACTCGGGGCAAAAATAACGGTCCCCGATGTTGAATCGGAGTTGACTGTGGAAATTCCGATCGCTCGCAAAAACATAAGGAACCATCTCGGAAATTCCGCCATGGGACTCAAAACTCACGGGAAACGGTCTTTCCGGGCTGTAGGACGCGTAAGCGTCGAAAGTGATTCTCTCGGACCCGTACTGTTGCTGGCGGCGGTCCGACGGCAGCGTTACGGTACGATCGAGCGTCCCGGTCCAGACCGTTGGGGATCCGCCCGCGCCCTTCATCGTGTGTTCAAACAGAACCTCTTGAGGGTTTGCCGGGTCGTAAAACATGCCGACCAAACGAAAGTTACGGATAGTAGACTGATTCGCGTGAGACCACTCCATATTGGGTCGGAATTTCGACACCAGATCGCCCTTCGCGCGCCCTTTCGACGCTTTCTTTCCACTCGCCACTTGCCATTGGACCTCTACGGTCGCGCGCGCCTCAGCCATCCGCTGCTGCACGCCCTCCAGTTCCGCCGCGAATTTTTTTTCCAAACGCTTTCTTTCCAGAACATAACTTGAGTCAATTTGTTTCGATACGAGCCACGCGTACTTTTGCCATTTCGTCATCGTGCTCCAAGTTAACGGCAGCGAAATTATTTGACCAGTCGACGAAGAGGAAACGCTAACGCTAGAACCTTGCGGCGTGGCGGCGGGTTGAGCCAGTCCAAGCGCCTCCTGTCTGAAGCTGTTAAATTCCGATGATTCCGATGAATTCGATGAATTCGAAAGGAGCAGTGGTAAAAACCTTCCGCGCACAAAAGTCCTACCGCCGTAATTTCGAAAAATTCGCGACGCTTTCCTCACGTAAGGATCCAGCGCTCTCTCGAATTCCGTCGCAGCCACGGAGGACGTACTATTCGTTCGACTCTTCAGTTTTTTAGTCAGCGCCGTCAACTCCTCTTCAGTGAAATAACCTTGTATGACCGCTGGCGATTGTCCGAACAAGCCCCCTTTTGCCTCGAGATCCTCGCTGCCATCGCTGTCGACATCGCTGTCGCTCGGAGACTCGACATTGCTGTCGCTCGGAGAGTCTTCGCCGTCGGCGGCATACACAGCAGCGGGTTCAACGCGGGGAAAGTTTTCTGGGTTTGTATTACCAAGAACCCGGAAAGACTGAAGTTGGCTGAAAAGAGTATCGAGCAAACCCATAATATGATGTCGATGCAATACTAAATCCAAAATCACTTAAATATAACAAATTTTTTTACAGTTCCACTTACTTATCGCCGGTCGCCATTTTGGTGAAACATTTTTCTCAAAAGATGACCGCTCCGAATTGATGTTTCCGAATTGCTATGTTCCAGTACCACATACTGTTAGATATGTATATTATTGATTTATTCTTTTATTCTTTTTTTATTTTTTTAGCATACCTAACAACATGGGTCGTAGTTACAGACTGAATTCGGAAAAAACGTTTTCTCGCGTCCTTTTTGCCCAAAATGTTTTTTTCAAAATCGCTGACTCTTACTCAGCAGGTCGCCAGTTTGGTGAAACATTTTTCTCAAAAGATGACCGCTCCGAATTGATGTTTCCGAATTGCTATG
>Ga0115000_10004224_pt1 | contig 11802 bp, 17 predicted proteins | sample ArcticOcean_MG_C_6_FD_89690 | JGI IMG/M metagenome (GOLD analysis project Ga0115000, IMG submission 89690) | Marine microbial communities from western Arctic Ocean - ArcticOcean_MG_CB8_128 | ecosystem: Environmental > Aquatic > Marine > Oceanic | place: Arctic Ocean: Canada Basin | collected... | reverse complement strand
GCCATTTGACCTAAAGTTTTACCATTTCTTCTGACGGAAAAAAATAAAATGGTCATGTCTTGAACTGCGCCACCCAGAACAGCCCCCACTAAAATCCATATCGTTCCTGGTAAATAACCGAATTGCGCTGCAAGTGTTGGCCCAACTAAAGGGCCTGGTCCTGCGATTGCTGCAAAATGAGTTCCGAAGACAATCCACTTATTTGTTGGGATAAAGTCCCGCCCATTATTATTTTTTACAGCAGGTGTCTCTTTAAACTCATCCAATACCAATACTTTTGCAGCGATCCAGGCACCATAAAACCTGTATGCGACAAGATAAATACATACAGCAGCTGTAATAAACCACAATGCATTAATAGATTCATCACGACTAAGTGCTATTATCGAAAAAGCAACCGCACCTAATACAGATAAAATGATCCATATTAATTTTGTTTTTATTAAATAAAGCATAAATTAAAAATATATTCTCATATTAATTTTCTCAAAGCCTTTTGGAACGAACTGAGCAATACTATCAACTATTCTTTGAGTTGACCATAGTACAGATATAGAGTCTAAGATATCATCATCTAATACCTGATTTTTTTTATATTTATTTCGCACTGATTCAAAAGAAAAGTTAGGAAAAAATTTTTGTATTAACTTAATTCTCATCTCTTTTCCAATATCAGTTTTCTTACTTTCTTCAATTAAATTCATATCGTTCATTGCCATAAAACTTAATTCTGGATGAACCTCAAATACTCCTAACTTACTGATTGAGTTATTTTCTAAGAATGTATGTGCTTCTATAATCTTAGGGAATAAATTCCATGATTGCTTTGAGATACGCTTTCCACATTCTTTAAAATTTACTTCACAAGCATCGATATAGTTTTTAGCTCTTAATGCATTTAAAGTTGGTGGTGAAAATATAGTACACGCTCTTTTTTTAAGTAAAATCCTTGCTTCAATTTCAGCGAGCCTTTTACCTGTATGAGACAACTGCAATGGAATATCTATACCAATATGAGATAAGTTACTTTGTTTTAAATAATCGTCATTTAAATTTTCAATAATTTGAAATTTTATTAGATGATTGTCTAAAATTTTCGCTGTTAACCATCCAGCTCTGCATCCATCTATACCAATTACAGTCGACATTCTTTGTTATACTTTCACTTTATTAAAAAATTATTATGGATTACATTAACCCTTTATAAGTATTAAATATATATGCTAAATAAAAAAATTATATTAGGTGTTACAGGAAGTATATCTGCTTACAAAGCTGCTGAGTTAATTCGTCTTTTAAAGAGACATGGTGCTGATGTTCAGGTTGTTATGACTAAGTCTGCAAAAGAATTTATTAGTCCACTCACTTTACAGGCTTTATCGGGAAAGCCTGTATTAGAAAATATGTGGCAACATACCGAAGGAAACGGTATGGAGCATATCAACCAATCCAAAAAATCCGACCTTATTCTGATAGCTCCAGCTTCAGCTAATTTTATTGCAAAACTTGCTCAAGGTTTAGCTGATGATTTACTTTCTAACATTTGTTTAGCAAGGAATTGTCCGATTTTAATAGCACCCTCCATGAATAAGAAAATGTGGGAAAATGCTGCAACGAAAAGAAATGTGAAAACAATAATTCAAGATGGTATTAGTATTTCTGGTCCGGAATCTGGAGAGCAAGCCTGTGGTGATGAGGGAATAGGTCGTCTAGTAAATGATAAAATGTTATTTCTTGATATTTTAAAATCATTAAGTACTCCAATACTTAAAAACAAGAATATTCTTATTTCCTGTGGAGCAACTTTTGAAAAAATTGATGATGCTAGAGCTATTACTAATTTAAGCTCTGGTAAGATGGGGTTAAGTATTGTTAATGAAGCTTATGCATTAGGTGCTAATGTAACTTTAATATATGGTCGTACTGATACAATGCCTCCTTCCAACATAAAATGTATTTATGCACCAAATCATTTAATGATGGAAAAGTTAATCAAGAAAAATGTTAAGGATAACGATATTTTTATCAGCGTAGCAGCGATTTCTGACTATATTCCACGTAAGATTTCAGGAAAATTAAGGAAAGATAATGATAAATTAACATTAGAACTTCAAAGAAGCTCAGATATACTTTCAGAAATAACATCCGAATTTAAAAATATTTTTTGTGTCGGCTTTTCAGCTGAAAGTGAAAATATTATTAAGAATGCACAATTAAAACTTAAGAATAAGAAATTAGATATGATTGTAGCTAACTGTATAAATGAATCAATGGGTCATGATTCAGCTGAAATTTATATAATTGATAAAAATGAAGTAATCCATATTCCTAAAAAAAATAAAAATGAATTAGCTTCAAGTATTTTAAAACACATGCATAAATTAGAAAATAAGGAAGGTAGTATTCATGAGTATAAAAATTGATTATAAAGTTCTTAATCCCTTAGTTAAGGACTATTTACCTAGCTACGCATCTGAAGGGTCAGCGGGATTAGACCTCAGAGCTTGTGTAGAACATGCTCAAACACTAAACCCTGGTGAAACATTCCTAATCCCAACTGGGCTATCAATTTATATAAAAGATCCAAATTATGCAGCAGTAATTTTACCTCGTTCCGGTCTAGGACATAAGTATGGGATAGTGCTTGGAAATCTAGTAGGTTTAATAGATTCTGATTATCAAGGAGAGTTATTAGTATCATGCTGGAATCGGAGTGATCAATCTTTCTTAATAAATCCTTTAGAAAGAATTGCTCAATTATTGATTTTACCTATAGCTCAGGCTAAATTCAATCTAGTTGATGATTACCCTGAAAGTGAGAGGGGTGAAGGTGGTTTTGGTAGTACCGGAAAAACCTAAAAAAGACTTGTAAAGACTGCGGTTTATATGGTCTAATAGGCCTCTTTTTTAGAATTTAGCTAAGGAATATCTCATGGCTCGTGTATGTGAAGTAACTGGAAAAAAAACTGTAACGGGAAACAATGTTTCTCATGCAAATAATAGAACAAGACGACGTTTTATTCCAAACCTCCAAAATCGTAAATTTTGGGTAGAGAGTGAAAACCGTTGGGTCTCAATGCGCATATCAGGTGCAGCCCTTAGAACAATAGATAAATTAGGAATTGATGCCGTAATTGAAAAAATGCGAGCAGAAGGGAAAAAGGTTTAGGAAATGAGAGAGAAAATTAGATTAGACTCATCGGCAGGGACAGGTCACTTCTACACAACGACGAAAAATAAAAGAACAACACCTGACAAGATTGAAATTAAGAAATTCGATCCTACAATAAGGAAACATGTTCTTTATAAGGAAAATAAGATTAAATAAATGCTTTTGTACTAAAATCTAATATTTATCCGTATTTAAGGGGTCTTTTTGATTTATGACTTGAACAGTCCTAGTTGGGAATGGAATATCAATTCCATTATTTTGAAACTCAACCCATATCTTCCTATAGAGATCTGATTTTAATCCCAGTGAACCCTCTTCCGGGTCATTTATATAAATAGATGCATGTATATTAATACCACTATCAGCAAATTCTTTTAAAAATATATTTGGTGCAGGGTTATCAAGAACTCTCCGTTCATTTTTTACAGCTTTTAAGATAATCTCAAAGGCTTTATCTACTGATGATGAATAGCTAATCTGTATATCTAGAGCTACTTTAGTCTTCCTATCAGAATAGGTGTAATTAATAATATTTTCTGATATCCAGGATTCATTTGGAATAACTACCTCAACCCCATCCAGTCTTTTAAGAACAGTAAATCTAGATTTAATTGAAGATACACGTCCATAATGTTCACCTACCTCTAGAATATCACCTATTCGAACAGATTTATCTACCAATATAATAAAGCCAGAAATATAATTACTTGCAATTTTTTGCATCCCAAAAGCTAAGCCCACACCAAATGCTCCGCCAAATACGGTAAGAAAAGTTAAATCTACACCTACTGTATTGAGAGCTATAACAATTGCAAACACATATAACGCAATTCGTAAAACCTTTCCAAACATAATCTTTTTGTTCATATCCAATTTTGAATTTTCGATCTTCATTAATCTATTTTCTAAAAATTGTGCTAGCGTCATTGCCACTATAATTGCAGTAATTACTCCAATTATAGTTTCAAGAATTATTAATAATGATAATGTTTGACTTCCGAACGTAAACTGAATATTAGATAAAAAGTCTGTAAAATCACCAATTGCACCAAACGCATTAGAAATAAATATTAGTGCAATTATAGTTGCGATTGTATTTTCAAGCGTCCTTAACCATGGTCCAGGTTGAAGTAGATACCTGAATAATATTATAGTTAGCCTGATAATTATCAAAGCGCCCAAAATAGTTAATGTGATATATAAAAGTCTGGTGGGTTGTGAGCTATCTAAAAAGTATTTAAAAAATGTAAGGATTCCCACCATAAATAGTGGCCTGAGAATTTTAAATGTATCGTTTAAAACTAGTTTTTTTTCATCTGCATTTTTTATGATGTTTTTTCTAATTAATTTTTCAAGAAAGAAGGCCGCGCCAATTGCACCTACAATTACTATTAATTGAATCAAAAATGACCCGCTTAATAGTAATTCTAGGCTAAAATTATTTCTTAAAGATTCAAAATTATCATTCATAATTTAAATTAATACCAATGTCGCAAGACCTAGGAAAATAAAAAATCCTCCGCTATCTGTCATTGCTGTGATTAACACACTTGACCCAACCGCTGGATCCTTACCCAAACGATTTAATACTAAAGGTATCATAACACCCATTATTGCCGATAAAATTAGATTCAATATCATTGCACCAGTCATCACATACCCTAATTGTATATTGCCATAAAGTAGGAATGCAAATACTCCTAAAACACTACCCCACAGGATTCCATTCAACAATGCCACACCAACTTCTTTAAACATAAGTATGCGAATATTACTAAATGTAACCTGACCTAATGCAAGTGCTCTTACAATAAGTGTAGTAGTCTGATTACCAGAGTTGCCTCCAATACCTGCAACTATTGGCATTAATGCTGCAAGTGCAACAACTTTTTCAATTGACCCCTCAAATATACCAATTACTCTTGATGCAATAAGTGCTGTAATTAAATTAATTGCTAGCCATGCCCACCGGTTCTGAACTGATTTCCATATCGAAGAAAACATATCTTCATCCCTTAGCCCTACCATCGAAAATTTTTCATTTTCTGTCTCATCACGAATATAATCCATCACTGCATCTACGGTTAGTCGGCCTAATAATTTTCCAGTTTTATCAACAACTGGAGCTGTAACAAGATCGTAACGCTCGAAGGCATTTGAGGCTTCATGAGCTGTATCTTCTGGCTTAAAAACAACTGCATCAATGGCCATTACTTCTTTTACGCTTAATTGTGACTCACTAACCACAATTCTCTCTAAACGGAGTACACCAAGAATTGATCCAAAACGATCTACTACAAATAATTTATCAGTATGGTCTGGTAATTTTTTTATTTTCCTAAGATAATTTAGCACTACTTCAAGACTTATATCATCACGAATTGTTGCAATATCATAATCCATTAAAGCGCCAACTGATTCATTTGGGTAAGATAGTGCTGATTCTAGTCTGTCTCTATTTTGTACATCTAGACTTTCAAGTAGATCGCTTAATACATCTCCAGGAAGATCATTTGCTATATCTGCTATTTCATCTGTGTCTAGCTGTTCTGCAGCAGCTAATAATTCAGTATTGTCCATATCAGCAATCAGAGTTTGCCTCACAACATCAGAGACCTCTACAAGAATATCGCCATCATTTTCTGATTTTACTAATTCCCATGCTGCTAATCTTCTTTCTAGCGGAAGAGCTTCTAGAATATCGGCAACATCAGATGAGTGAAGATTGTTTAGCAAATTCTGAAGAGATTTAAGGCTTTCTTTACTGGCTAAATTCTTAATTAGTTTATGCTTTTTTGCATCTGCAAAATCTATTACACTCTCTGATTTATCTTGTTGTCCCAACAGGAAATCAATTTCCTCTAGAACTTTAGTTAAGCTTTCAATTTTTTCAGTATTTTTTTTCATAATTTTCTTAGGTTAACTATTATCTTTGACTGATACCTATTATATTGATTTTTCATTGAACTGACTCATAATAATGAAAAAGCCAGCTTTTGCTGGCTTTTTCATTATTTAATTTTTATTGTTAAATTATTCTTTTGTTTCAGCTTATTTACTTTCCTTATTCTTAGACAGTTTAGGTTTAGAGATTGCTTCCTTAGTATCCTTCGGCTGAACTATTTTTTCTTTTATCTCTTTACTCTCCTCTACTGAACCTTCTAATGGTCTATCTACAAGCTCAATGTAAGCCATCGGAGCGTTATCGCCTTTACGGAAACCACATTTTAATATTCTTGTATAACCACCATTTCTTTTACTATATCTAGGCCCAATCTCACCAAATAGTTTTACAACAATCTCTCTATCTCTTAAACGGCTAAAAGCAAGACGTTGGTTATGCACGCTTGAATCTCTAGCAAGAGTAATTAATGGCTCAGCAATTTTTCTTAATTCCTTTGCTTTGGGTAATGTAGTCCTAATTATTTCATGTTTTAATAATGAGGTCGCCATATTCTTAAACAAAGCTTTTCTATGGCTACTTGTCCTATTTAGCTTTCTATGTTTTTTTCCGTGTCGCATTTTATTACTCCATATTCTTTCTGATTATACTGTCTCTGCACCAGCTGGTGGCCAGTTTTCAACAGGCATTCCTAGTGATAGGCCTTTTGTACTTAAAATATCTTTAATCTCATTTAATGATTTTCTTCCGAGATTCGGTGCTTTTAATAAATCACTTTCATTTCTCTGAACTAAATCACCAATATAATGTATATTTTCCGCCTTCAAACAATTGGCTGATCTAACTGTTAACTCAAGATCATCTACAGACCTTAGAAGTAAAGGATCTATTACAGGTGTTTGCTGAACTTCTACTTCCGTCAATTCACTTTCAAGATTAGCAAATACAGACAATTGGCCCATAAGAATTCTTGCTGCATCTCGAATTGCTTGTTCTGCATCAACTACGCCATTTGTTTCTACATCCATAATTAATTTATCCAAATCTGTTCGTTGTTCGACACGTGCACTTTCAACAACATAACTAACTTTTGTAATCGGGCTAAATGATGCATCAATCATAATGAATCCTAGTACATTATCACTTTCTGAACCCTTAGTTCTTGCTGGAACAGGCTGATAACCTCTCCCCATTTCTACCTTAGCTTCAATGTTTAATTTACCGCCTTTATTAAGATTCGCAACAACATGATCTGGGTTTATAACTTCTATATCATGGCCAACATCAAAATCACCAGCAGTAACTGGGCCCTCTTCATTTTTGTTGAGCGTTATTGTAGCTTCAGATTTATTGTGCATTCTTAATGCTATTTTTTTAATGTTAAGAAGAACATCCACTACATCTTCTTGAACTCCATCCAATGTTGAGTACTCATGAACTACACCATCAATTTTAACTTGTGTAATTGCAAATCCCGGAATTGAAGAAAGTAAGACTCTTCTTATTGCATTTCCCAATGTAAAACCAAACCCTCTTTCCATTGGTGAAATAACTACTTTTGCTCTTTGAGGTCCAATTATGTCTACATCGACAACGCTAGGCTTTAAATATTCTGTTGGGTTAATTTCCATAGGTATCCTTTTTATTTTTTTTACTTAACTAAATTTATTTGGAATAAAGCTCAACAACCAATGACTCATTAATTGTTGCAGGTAAATCATCACGTTCAGGCTTATTCTTAAATACACCTTTGAATGCCTTTATGTCAACTTCTAACCATTCTGGAAAGCCTCTTTCTTCTGCAGCCTCTAAAGCAGCCTTAATTCTTAGCTGATTTTTTGAATTGCCATCAATAGAAACTTCATCGCCTGGTTTGACTTGGTACGAAGGTATATTAACTCGCTTACCATTCACAAGAATGCTGTTATGTTTTACAATTTGACGAGCTTCTGTTCTTGAAGCCCCCATTCCCATTTTGTAGGTTATATTATCTAACCTACACTCAAGCAGTTGTAATAGATTCTCGCCAGTTATGCCTTTTCTTCTATCTGCTTCTGCATAATATCCACGGAACTGCTTTTCCAAGATTCCATATATTCTTCTTAGCTTTTGTTTTTCTCTCAATTGAACACCATAATCTGATAGGCGAGAAGCCCTTCTTTGACCATGTTGTCCAGGTGGGTAATTTCTTTTTTCTATTGCGCATTTGTCAGTGAAGCATTTTTCACCCTTGAGAAAGAGTTTTTCACCTTCTCTTCGACATTGACGACATTTTGGGTCAAGATTTCTAGCCAATTCTATTCTCCTATTAGTTTCTTATGACTAAACAAAATTAAATTCTTCTCTTCTTTGGTGGTCTACATCCATTATGAGGAACAGGTGTTACATCCTGAATGCTTGTGATTTTTAAACCTACCGAATTAAGTGCTCTTACAGATGATTCTCTTCCAGGACCTGGGCCCTTAATTCTAACTTCAATATTTTTTACACCAAATTCCTGCGCTGCTTTTCCTGCTGCCTCAGCTGCTACCTGTGCTGCAAAAGGAGTACTCTTTCTTGAACCCTTGAATCCAGCTCCGCCAGAGGTCGCCCAAGATAATGCATTGCCTTGCCGATCAGTAATGGTGATAATCGTATTGTTAAATGATGCATGGATGTGAGCAATTCCTTCTGCAACACTTTTTTTAACTTTCTTTTTTATTCTAATATTATCTTTTGCCATTCTATATTTACCCTTTATTATTTCCTAATTGCACGTATAGGACCTTTTCTTGTTCTTGCATTATTTTTTGTATTTTGCCCTCTAACTGGCAAACCCCTGCGATGTCTTACACCTCTATAACAACCTAAATCCATTAAACGCTTAATATTCATCTGCACTTCTCGTCGAAGATCTCCCTCAACCGTAAAGCTATTTAATTGTTCTCTGAGCTTTTCAATATCGCCCTCATTGAGGTCTTTAAGTTTCGATGTTAATTCAATGCCAGCAGCAGCACATATTTTTTGAGCTGTTATTCTACCAACACCATAGATAGATGTTAATGCTATCTCGGTATGCTTATTATCTGGTACATTTACTCCTGCAATACGGGCCATACACATTACTCCAATAAAAACGGCATTATTTCAATAAAGCCTTAAATTATAACGATTTTTCGCTCTCTTAACAATGTAAAATTAATGACATGCACCTTGTCTTTGTTTATGGCGCGGTTCTTTACAAATAACTCTAACCACTCCTTTTCTTCGAATTACTTTGCAATTTCTACATAATGCTTTTACTGATGCTCTAACTCTCATAATATTTCCTTAATTTCAATAAAATTAAATTTATTTCTCTCTGAATGTTATTCGTCCCTTCGAAAGATCGTAAGGTGAAATTTCAACAGTTACCTTATCTCCAGGTAAGATTCTAATATAATTCATTCTCATCTTTCCTGAAATATAACCCAACACCTCATGTCCATTTTCTAGCTTTACTTTAAACGTTGCATTCGGAAGGTTTTCTAAAACTTCTCCCTCCATCTCAAGCACATCTTCTTTCCCCATAACTAAACTCCTCTACTTCCAGGATTTGCTTTAAAATTTGCTTTTTTCAACAAACCATCATACTGATATGACATCATCTGGGATTGAACTTGTGTCAATAAATCCATAGTAACAACTACAATAATAAGAAGAGAAGTCCCACCAAAGTAAAATGGGGTATTAAATTTAAGTATTAAAAATTCTGGCACTAAACACACAGCGGTTATGTAAATTGCTCCTATCAAAGTTAATCGCCCCACAATTGTATCTATATATCGAGCTGTTTGCTCTCCTGGTCTTATTCCGGGAACAAATGCTCCCCCTTTTTTTAAATTATCTGCTGTTTCACTTGGGTTAAAAGTAATTGCGGTATAAAAGTATGCAAAAAAGATAATCGCTGTTCCGAACAGCAATATATATATCGGTTGACCTGGTGAAATAGCTGCACTTATATCTTTCAACCAATACATATTTTCATTTGAACCAAACCAACCAGCTATTGTTGCTGGGAAAAGAATTACACTCGAAGCAAAAATTGCAGGAATAACACCAGCCTGGTTTATTTTAAGTGGTAAATGAGAGGACTGTCCTCCATACATCTTGTTTCCCACTTGTCTTTTAGCGTAATTAATTGTAATTCTTCTTTGTCCTCTTTCGACAAAAACAACTACTGCTGTTACTAAAACTACCGCGATTATAAGAAAGAAAACTAAAGGAATAGAAAAAGCCCCTGTTCTTGTTAATTCAAGGGTATTTCCTAGAGCGCTTGGGAGGCCTGCAACAATACCTGCCATAATAATAAGAGAAATACCATTACCAATTCCACGTTCAGTTATTTGCTCTCCTAACCAAACTAAAAACATTGTACCGCTAACTAAAGTAACAATAGCCGTTAGTCTAAACATTAATCCGGGGTCTAATACTAGTCCTTGCTGAGCTTCTAATGCAACACTAATTCCTAAAGCTTGAAAAGTTGCTAAAAAAACTGTGGCCTGTCTAGTGTAATTAGTTATAATTCTTTGTCCTGCTTGGCCTTCTTTTTTAAGATCTTTTAATCTTGCATTCATTGAAGTTAAGAGTGTCATAATAATTGATGCTGAAATATAAGGCATTATTCCAAGGGCAAAAACAGTGAAGCGACTTAGAGCACCCCCTGAGAACATATTAAACATCCCAAGAATGCCGCCACTTTGTGAATCAAAAAGCTTTTTTAGTTCTAATGGATCGATTCCAGGAACAGGAATATGAGCACCTAGACGAAAAATAACTAACGCACCGAGAAGAAAAAGTAAGCGACTTTTTAATTCGCTCATTTTACCTATTCCACCAAGAGAATTATTTTGAGCCAAGAAGCTTAATCCTTTTTCACTACTGGTTTAGCTGCTGGTTCTTTCGCTGCTGGTTCTTTCGCTGCTGGTTCTTTCGCTGCTGGTTCTTTCGCTGCTGGTTCTTTCGCTGCTGATTTTTTAGCTGCTGATTTTTTAGCTGCTGATTTTTTATCTGCTGATTTTTTAGCTGCTGCTTTATTTGCCAATTCAACAGCTGTTTCCTTAACTTCAATTACTTTTCCACCTGCAGCTTCAATAGCTTTTTTAGCACCCTTAGTTAATGAAAGGCCTTGAATAGTAAGTTTCTTTTTCACATCACCAGATAAATAAATTTTCGCAGTTAGGGTAATTTGAGATATTAAATTTGCTTCTTTAAGACTTAGCAAATCAACTACATCTGAATTTACTCTACTCAGCTCGCTTGTTCTTATTTTTGCATTAAACTTTTTAGTTAATGATCTAAAGCCTCTTTTTGGTAACCTTCTTTGTATTGGCATCTGTCCACCTTCAAACCCTACCTTATGAAAACCACCTGTTCTAGATTTTTGACCTTTGATTCCACGCCCAGCAGTTTTTCCGAATCCAGATCCGTTTCCTCGACCAACTCTACGGGCTTGTTTTGTTGAGCCATCTGCTGGCTTAATTGTATTTAATTTCATTTTTAACTCTCTACTTTTAGGAGAAAATTTACTGCGTTAATCATTCCACGAACTTCCGGAGTATCCTGGAGTTCAACTGTGTGGTGCATTTTTTTTAAGCCTAACCCAACAACAGTTCCTCTTTGGGATGCTGTTCTTCCAATTAAACTTTTAATTAATGTCACTTTAATCATTTCTTTAGCCATAAAATTAACCTCTTATCTCTTCAACCGT
>Ga0115000_10004223_pt1 | contig 11804 bp, 12 predicted proteins | sample ArcticOcean_MG_C_6_FD_89690 | JGI IMG/M metagenome (GOLD analysis project Ga0115000, IMG submission 89690) | Marine microbial communities from western Arctic Ocean - ArcticOcean_MG_CB8_128 | ecosystem: Environmental > Aquatic > Marine > Oceanic | place: Arctic Ocean: Canada Basin | collected... | reverse complement strand
ACATCTATAAGCTCAAGACCATGTAGATTTGCAAGATAGCTTACTGACAAGGCAGAAAATAAGAATACATGTTCATCGTAAATCTGATCAAAAGATGTTTTCTTAATAATCTCACCTAGGTAAGGGTCTTCAAATATAAAGACGCCATCATCTTTTAAGAGGGTCTTAACGCCGTCATAGATAGAGTGCATATAAGGAATATGGCACATGACATTCGCACTTAGTATTGCATCTGCCTTTTGATGTGTTTTAGATATCTTTTCAGCCAAAGGCCGATCAAAGAATTCTGAAACGACCTCAATCCCTTTGTCCATTGCAATCTTTGCAACATTCTCTGATGGCTCAACCCCGAGACAAGGAACACCGCCAGCCACAAAATTCTGCAACATGATTCCATCATTGCTACCAACCTCTACTACAAAAGAATTTTCACCTAAATCTTGCAACTCAGAAACTGAATCGGCAAATCGTTTGAAATGTTCTTTCATGTAATTTGAGGTTGATGAGAAAAAAGCATAATTCTCATGGAACATTTTTTCTCTATCTGGTTGTTCAACTAACTGCACCATATGGCAACTTTCACAAAAACCTACCTTCATTGGAAATGTATATTCGTTCTCTATTTCTTCTTTTGTTGCAAATGCATTGGCAATTGGCATATCGCCAAAATCAACAAATGGCTCATACTCACTTTCACATATTAAGCACTTAGGCATATCTATTCCTTGGTCAAATACGGTTATAAAAACTTCAAGTTAAAAAATCTAACAATAGTTGGAATGCATTTTTTTATTGCCTCTTTAGCAGTACTCATTGTCGGCTCAACGCCCAAACATTTGATATTTCGTAACAAAGCTTTTCAAAAGATAATCGTCGTTTAATGCACTCTTTTGTACAAAATAAGCCTTTTAGTGATATTGTAAACATATTGTTTGACATGTTATAACCAATGTGACGGACATGAAAAAAAAGAAAAATAAACATAATCATAATCATCACTAAAAATTTCATACCCATCCTATAATGCGCTGTTTGAGCTAATAAACATTTAGGGCAAACATATAATACCAGTGGATACGTTTTTTCTAGGGAATTTAGCATGTTTTCGGTAATTAAATCATTAGATATTGCCGTATTTCCAATATCAAAAATAGGCTCTTCAACCATGATATTACAAAATTTACACTTCATGATTGGTTCAGTTAATTTATTTCTATATTCTTATTTGTTATCGAAAAAATTAACATTATTGCGAAGAAAAATTGAACTAATCTTTGCATCTTCGTGAATGTAACCGTGATATCTCGATGAGTTTTTATGATTAATCAATATACTCCAAAATTTCTTCTGTTCTTCAATGTCGTTCTTAGTATCAACCCAAGCTCCTTCAAGACGCTTCCACCCCTCTTCAACTATAGTAAGAATTTCTTCTTTTGATAAATTAATTATTTTTATACCAGAATTCTTGTATTGTCTGTATGGTGAAATTTATACTCCAAGTGCTCATTTAATGTTAGGGGTTCTCCTGTCTTCTCCCAAAGTAAATATTTAGGATGACTCAAGGTTCTACTCCATGAATACATATCAATAAGTGGCAAATAATTTATTAAAAGAATTGGCTTTCTATATACATCACTGATTAAATCTGGCCCGCTTGCTGTGCTAATACACAAGTCACAATTTGCAAATAGCCACACATCAAGAAAATCGCTCCTCTCTGGATGAAATGGGTAGTCTATCACTCTAGGGTGTTTAATCGAAACTCTGTTATCAACCGACTTTCCCATGCGTAGTACCCATACTCCCTGATCTGTTAACCACCTTATTGCTAGGTTATATGTCTCTATATCAGAGTCTCGATAACTATGATAATTCCAATCATACTGAGTATGCCATTCTTCAGAACCAAGATAAGATGAGTCCCTCACTTGTAAACAAACAAATTTTTGCCCTTCTTTCCAACCCTGTTCTTTTAGCCACGATCTCCCTTTATTCATCTCTTCTGGAAGAAAATCAAATTGGATATTATAATTCTCCATTATTCCGTTGATATCTCTGGAATGAGTAACACTAGAAGGCCTATAGTGCGCCTTTCCACCAGGAATTAAACGATTCCACCTACCTAAATGTGAAACCCATGAAAAAGTAAGGAAATTTCGACAAACCATTGTTGCCCATTGTTTATTTGATATTGGTTCATCAAGCCAATACAAATCAATAATTCTATGATTATGGTTTTGTCGCTCAGCCCACTGCATTCCAGAATCGATTGCAAAATGACCAATTCTGCCTGAAAACAAAGTGCCTATTCTAATCAAAATAATAGGGCGTAACAATCGAATTATAAGTACGCAAGGAATTGCCCAAACTGAATGCAGTAAATTGACTAATAATCTTGAACTCTTAAAGTCCATGAATTTAACTCTCATTTTCATTATAATTTACTCATATTCAGTATATCTTTATGATTTTTTTTAAAAGTCTTAATTTCATCTAAATCCTCTTTCTCAGGACTCCAATCGGCATATATACTATTGTTATCCCCTAAAAAAGGACCCGGCTTATTTTCATGATATATAACATAGTCTGAAATTGGAAATACTGCATGATAGCTTCCCTTCGCTACTCTATACAGATTCCCTTGCTTGTGTTTTAAATGACCATGTCCAGTTGCCTGAATAAATTTTTGTTTCGGGTTTTTCACCTGCTCGATAAAGTCCAACCCTAGTAGAATTATTCCTAAGAAGTGGGGACGGAGTCTTAATCGTTAAAGAAATCAAGGTATAAACCAATAGTAATCCCCCGTATACCCTACATCATTAAAAAAATCCTTCCAATCATCTACATGCATGACTGTTTTAGCTGTAAGGTTCCATGCCTCCATTCTATCTTTTTCCTCATTGTTACGATAGGCATCAAGAGTAATAAAACTCCCTTTTCGAGATATTCTTTCAATTTCTAATAAAGCCTTAATTAAATCTTTTTCTTCTAAATTATGTAAAGTAGTTATTGAAATCGAAACATCAATACTTTGATCATCAAAAGGGAGTGACATAGCATTAGCTATTTGACAAAACTCACGAACTTCTTCTTTGGCATTCTTAATAGCATATTCCGAAACATCTATTCCATAAACATTTAGATTAGGTAATAACTCCTTCAAATCATGAAGCATAAACCCTTTAGCACATCCAATATCTAATAATGACTCACATGATTCAAGCTCCCAGTGTTTATTAAAATCTGGCACAACATTTTTCCAAAAGCGTGAATTATATGAAAACCCACCATAACCATGATTTCTTGATCCATCAAAAAATTCTTGGCCAAACTCCATTGCTATAAGTTTATCATGCTGAGTTTTTGACTCAAGACGACCAGAGATATCCCTTTGAGAATAAGGATAATTTTGCATTAAATTAACTTCTATTCCCATTTTAAACTCTCTCTTCAGTGGTTAAAAAATTTACTACAATAATCAATACAAAATTGCTCTACATTTTTTTTATTGAATAAACCTACAATTGTGAAGGACAGCCTGGCATTGCCTGCTTTACAAGCCAAATATTTTCAGCTTTATTTATGTCATTATGTGAAGTAATAACGATATCTTCAAGAGCAAAATGAAGTTCACCATTTTTCATCATAATTTTTTCATAGAAGTCCAATCTTTTTTTTCTATTTTCAGGCATTTGAAATAAACTATAAGCCAAGACACCGTCTATATTAGGGATTTCATCGATAATTTGCTTAAGCATAAGATATGAATCATGCATAGCATACTCTGCACCACTTAACAAGTACTCATATGATTTTTTTAAGCAGTAATCACGCAAAACTAGATTTTGAATATTTTGCGGACATCTCTCTCCCATAAACATCCTACTAAAAACATACCCTCTTAATTTTTTCACGTTAATCTAGAGCTGGTAAATTATAATTTAAACCATACATTGAGGCCGGTTTTAAAGAAATAGGCTCAAAAAATTCACCAATTTTTTTATCTCCATATGGTGTGAAAACTGCCTTGAAACGACAATTCATTGACCATCTTGATTCTTTTTCTAAATTAACTCTATTGCCATGGGGTAAAGCTTGATTAAAAATTAACACGTCACCATATTTAATTTCCAGCCATTCTAAGTCGCTTTCTACAGAACTAAATAAATCATCAGTATTTGCATCAGCCATTGTTTTAAAGTTTTTCTCAATTACTGGATATTTATTTGCAGGAAGGATATACATGGATTTAGTTTTATAGCAATCTACCAATGGAATCCATGCTACCACTTCAAATGGAGAATCCCCAGACCAAGTGTCTGCATGAATTGGCAATAATGAGCTATCATCATCTGGAAGCTGAATAGAAAGATTGGCTTTTAGCTGCATTGAAATTTCATTTCCAACAATAATATCTAGATATGGCTTGATAACTTTATAATAATTCTCCCTAAAATTAGGCAGTAAATTCATTTTCCTGATCATTATAAGTCGGAAATTATTTAATTGGCTCACTGTCAAATGCTCATGAATAGAGTCTAAAAATTTGTCTTCTGGAACAACTTTTTTGATGTTTAGCTCTTCTTTGGCTATATTTATCAAAGACCTTCTTATCCAGGCAATAGCATCTATTTCTTGAATTTTACCCACAAAATAGCCTTTCTTAATATACTCATTTGCTAAAGTATTGTCATTATCTGATAAAAAGGGATTGTTTTTAATCACCATCGTAACCTGCTAAAAATCTCTGAATGTTTTTTAAATTATAAAGAAGTGGCTCTAAAATGGCCCAGTAAAAGATGGATCTGGTACATCTAGTGGAATGCTTGATTTAGGAAATAAAACACTCATATCGAGATCCTTACCCATCATTTCACTTATTATTTTAGCTATATTATCTGCTCTTGGATAAAAGTTATTAGTTAAAGCCCTTGTGCTTGGACTTGGAGAATCATTCATGCCAATTCGAACTGGCGCAGATAAAAGTTTATCAAAAATTATTTCAGTAATTACTGAAATAATTTCCGCACTAACTCCAAACTTAACCCAGCCATTATCAGCGACCACAACCCGCAATGTTTTTGACACAGAATGCAATATAGTTTCGGTATCTAAAGGTCTAATGGAACGCAAATCTACAACTTCAACTGAAATACCTTGACTGGCTAATACTTCTGCACACCTAATAGACTCTAAGACCATATATGAATGCGCAATAATTGTAACATCCTTTCCTTCTCTCACTACTTTAGCCTGTCCAATAGGAATCCTATATCCATCAACTGGAACATAATCAATTGTATTGTGTAACCATCGATGTTCTATAAAAATAACAGGGTTATTATCTTCTACACTTGAAATTAACAATCCTTTTGCGTCATATGCATTTGAAGGCATAACAACCTTCAACCCAGGAATATGGGCAAACCATGATTCTAAACTTTGAGAATGTTGGGCGCCCTGCCCCCAACCCCTTCCAATAATCAAACGAATAACAATTGGCACATTCTGTTGTCCAGCGTTCATATAGAACCACTTGGCAGCTTGATCTACTATTTGCTCTATCGACAAAAGGGCAAATTCAACTCTCTGGTGAGTTAATATTGGTCTGTATCCATTTAATGAGGTTCCAATAACAATTCCAGTCATTCCATTTTCAGCTATCGGCATATCCATTACACGATCGGCACCATATTTATCCTGAAGGCCAGTTGTGGTTCCAAAAATACCTTTTGGATCAGGAACTCCTAAACCTATAACAAGAACTGACTGATCTACCTCCAAACAAAAGTCTGTTGCTTCTTTTATAGCATTTGCATAATTTAATTCTCTCATAAAAAACCTTAATCTTTATAAATATGTTGATTAAGAACGCTTTGATCTGGAAAAGGGCTTTCTTTAGCAAATTTAAAAGCCTCATCAATTTCAGTAGATATGACCTCTGTTTTTTTAATGATTTGTTGATCGGTTAATTGATGAGTTTTAATCATTCTAGCCTTATAAGAAGATATTGGATCTCTTGTTATCCAATAATCTAACTCGCCTTTTTTTCTATATCCAAGATCATCATCGCCATTAGGGCCACAATGTTCAAGCCAACGAAATGTATCGAGCTCCATGAATGCAGGTGCATTATTACTTTTAATGTATTCAATAGCCTCTTTAGATAGTTCTGAAACTTGATCAATGTTATTACCATCTCCAGTAAAAGATTTGATACCGTGACTTTCAGCCAAGGCAGACAACTTTCTTCCAGGAGCCTGACGAACATCAAGTTGAGAATAAACAGAATATAAGTTGTTTTCACAAACAAACAGTATTGGTACATTTTTTAAACTAGCAAAATCTAAACTTTCAAAAAAAACACCTGCTTCTGTTGCGCCGTCGCCCAAAAAAACTGTAACTATATTGCTACTTTTTTTTAATTTAAAAGCCCACGCCACCCCTACTGCAATAGGAATAGTACTCCCAACTATTGGAACTGCAGCAAAAAACCCACTATTTAAATCTACCAAGTGCATAGACCCACCTTTACCCATTGCACAGCCAGTTTCTTTACCATATAGTTCTGCTAGCATGGATTTTAAATCTCCCCCCTTAGCTAAATAGTGAGCATGGGCACGATGTGCACTCATTATAATATCTTCTCTTTCAAGATGATCGCAAACACCAACTGCCACTGCCTCCTGGCCAATAGATAAATGAACAGGGCAACGCATTTCTTGTTCTGAATATAACTCTGCAATTTTTTCCTCAACCATTCTGATTCGCAGCATTGCAAAATACAATTCTTGAGAGGTGCTATTCATTTCATTAAACCTTATTTTGAAATTGGTTAACAACACTAATGATTCTTTCTAAATCGATTTTTTCAAGGTATTGATTAATAGGTAGAGTCAAAATTTCTTTAGATTGTTTTTCAGTAACTGGAAAATCTCCAACTTTGTAGCCTAATTTTTTTGCAGCTGGCTGAAGATGGATTGGAACAGGATAATGTATAGCAGTATCAATTTCATTTTTAAATAAGTATTCTTTCAAGTCATCACGATATTTAGTTTGAATAACAAAAGTATGATAAACATTGTATTCACTCGCCTTCTCTTCTGGAATAAATATATCCTGCTTGTTAATATTATCAACATATGATTTTGCATTATTTCTTCTTTTTTGAGTTACTTCGTCCAGTTTACCTAATCGATAATTCAAAATTGATGCTTGAAGGTTGTCCATCCTAGTAACGCTACCAAAATGATCAACAATATTTCTATCAACCATCCCATGGTTTCTATATGACCTTGATTTGTTATAAATAACCTCATCATTTGTTGTTAAGAATCCACCATCGCCACAAGCATTTAAGTTTTTTAATGGGTGTGTAGAAAAACATCCAATATTTCCAATTGAGCCACTAAGTCTTCCTTTATATTTAGAGCCAACTGACTGCGCGGCATCCTCTATAATTTTTAGGCCATACTTCTTTGCAATATCAATAATGGGGTCCATATCACACATTCTGCCAGTTAAGTGGACAGGCATTATTGCTTTAGTCTTTTCTGTAATAGCAGCTTCAATTTTGGAAGGGTCAATATTCTGATCTGGCAGGACATCTACAAAAACAGGGGTTGCGCCAATATGAACAATTGCTGCAGTAGACGCAATAAAAGAATTCGGGGGTGTTATAACTTCATCACCTTTTCCAATACCGGATAACGACAGGGCTAGCATTAAAGCATCTGTGCCACTATTGAGTCCACATGCATACTTTGTTCCACAGAGCTTAGCAATGTTTTCTTCAAATTTATCTAACTCATCACCACCCACAAATTGAGCGCTTTCAAGCACTTTATCAATTATGGGCAATAAGTCATTTCGCTCTTCTAACCACTGCTTTTGAAGGTTTACATAAGGGATTCTATTAACATTACTTTTCATAATATTCAGCTACCGTAGAAATAATATAGTCTAATTGCCCTTGTTCTAAATGTTGATCGCAAGGAAAAGTGATTATTTTTTCTACATGTTCGTCGGTAACTGGAAAATCTCCATCTTTGTAACCTAAATAATCTAAAGCAGATTGCTTATATATTGGTATAGGGTAGTGAATTTTTGCATCAATGCCTTTATCAAGACAATATTTTAATAGCCCATCCCTATCTCTTGCAAAAACAATATAAAGGTGAAAAACTAAACGAAAATCTTTTGGTCTAGGCGGTATGGAAATTTCATATATTTCTTGAAGGCCATTATCTAAGTACTTAGCATTTCCAATTCGTTTATTAGATATTGATTTAGCTTGTGGTAATATCCAATTCCCCACAACTGCTTGAATCGTATCTAATCTTGAATTGCAACCCATCATTACAACTGTATCGCGGTTTTCAAAACCATGATTCCTAAGTAAACGAAGTGTTTTGTAAATCTCATCGTCATCAGTAACAATAACACCGCCATCAGACCATACATTTATATTCTTAAGCGGATGCAGAGAAAAAGCACCAGTTTTCCCCCAGGTTCCAGCATTTCTTCCATCAATTGCGCCTAAAATTGATTGACATGCATCTTCTACAACTGGAATATTATACTTTTCAGATAGTTGATTCATCACTCTCATATCGGTCATATACCCAGTGTAATGAACCGGTAAAAAAGCTTTTGTTTTTTCAGTAATCTTTACTTCCACTAGATTTGTATCCATACAAAAAGTGTCATTACAATCTACAAAAACAGGGGTTGCTCCAAGCTCACAAATAGGCCCAACAGTAGCAACAAAAGTATTTGCCGCTGTAATAACTTCATCTCCTGGACCAATATTTAAGGCTTTAAGAGATAGTTTAATTGCATCCGTTCCCGAATTTACGCCAACTGCATATTTAGTGCCAATTAACTTAGCAAAACTCTCTTCAAACTTAGTTAAAGGCTCGCCTAAAGTAAAATCACCTGTAGCAACAAAATCTTTTAAATCTTGCCATAGATCCTCACAATCTTCAAATTGTTGAGGAAGGTATGAGTATCTAACTTTCATATTAGCTTAGCTCCAAGGTATTCATTCTTTTAATATTAAAATACATTTCATCATCTAGAGAATTTGGCAATAAACCTTCATCAAAAGCCTCGCACAAATCTATTACAGCATCTCGAATTGTATGTTTCGCAACGAACCCAAGTTCGGTTTGGATTTTTTTAGAGGAGACATGATAAGAACGGTTATCATCCGAATGAGACGTAATAAGCTTTACATCGTCTCCAACAGCATTTTTCACAGTTTCTGCTATATCCTTAACAGAATGATTCTCATAACCTGCATTATAAATCTTACCGGCAATTATTTCCTTGGGCGCTCTAAGTAAGACCATGTAAACCTCGACCATATCTTTAATATGAATATTTGGGCGCAGCTGGTCTCCACCAAAAATTGAAATTTCTCTTTTATGATAAGCCAGATTAGTTAAGATATTTACAACAACGTCAAGACGCTGTCTTGGCGAATAACCGCAAACAGTGGCTGGACGTATAGTCGTGGTAGTAAACTCATCTGACTGATATTCTGCCAATATTTTTTCACAATCTGCCTTAAAAATTGAGTAATCAGTAAGAGGCTCTAATTCCATTTCTTCATGAACATTAGGCTCATCTTTAATACCGTATACACTAGAAGAGGATGCGTAAAAAAAGCGTTTAACTTTAGCGTTCTTAGAAATTTCTACTAAAGGCCTAAAAGAATCCAGATTTATGCTTTTGCCCAACTCAGGATTCATTTCAAAACTAGGATCATTCGAAATACAGGCCAAATGTATTACTGCATCCTGCCCAGGTATTAGTTTTTTTAATAAATCTTGATCCCTAATATCGCCTTTAACAGCATTTAGATTTTCATGTTTTTGTAATACATGCTCACCATAAATCATAAGATCTAGAACAGTAACTTCAAAACCTTGTTCAAGTAAATGAGGAACTAATACTGCACCAACATATCCTGCACCACCCGTTATAAAAACTTTATTCATAATCTATTTCCTTTATTAATTTAATGTATTAAGCAGAATATTCCCTTTTACCAATAACTAAATCTACAATCATTAAAAGCCAGATCTGATGGATATTCTCAACGAAGTTATATGCCTTACTATCTACCCAAAGATTAACATCGCCTAATTGATTTAAGGGATTGTCATTAGCAAAGCCAGAAAGTGTAACAACTGAACTAAAATTGCCTTTACGAGCAGCCTTAACACTATTTAGCATATTTTCAGATTTTCCACTAGAAGATATTACAATAAGTAAATCTCCCTCATCACCATAAAAATCTACAGCTTTTTCAGCCCAATGCTCAAATCCATAATCATTAGCAAAGCAAGTAATGAGGCTAGCTTCATTAAAGTTTACACATCTAAGCTTCGCATTTTTAGTGAGGTCAACACTAAAATGACTTGCAATTGCAGCGCTTCCACCATTACCAAATATCAAAACTTTTTTGTTTTTACTAGAAACTTCTAGTAGTAAATTACGAACTTTAACTAGCTCCTCAATTAACTCATCATTGGGTTGTAAAAGCTCAATAAAGTCTTGAAGATAGTTTTTAATAAATTGACGATCTGACATAATATTATTTTAACAAATGAGAAATTATTTTTAAGAGTTTAGCTTTACTAACTGGCACGCTATTTCCAATTGTTTCTACAGACTGGGCAGCAGCAAGAGATCCAATAAAGAGTGACAATTTTTCATCAAAATTACTATACAAACAAACCGATAGTAAGGCTAATAAAGCATCTCCAGATCCAACCTTATCAATTACTTGAGCTGCAAATCCTGGAGACCTTTCTGGAGCTGCATCTCCATTAATAAGGAAAGCCCCATTTTTTCCTCGAGTAACAGCAATATACTTCGAATTAATCATTTCTTTTAAGGTAATAGCCATCTCCTCAACATCACCTTCCCTCTGCCTAAGTTCATGGCGTAGCTCACTTTCATTAATGATTAAACAATTAACATTATGATATTTCCTTATATTATGAGTTCCAATATTTGCAGCATTAACTTGAGCGTTCAAACTCACAAACTTATCAGAATTAGAAATATGCTCAGCAATTCTAGGAGTTATAATTCCATGACCATAATCAGAAATGATAACTAAATCATGCTCTTTTGAAAGTTTGTCAAAAGACTCTATAAATTTATCTTCTTCTTCTTCATTAAGTAATTCATCATTTATAGAATAAACACCTAATATTTTTTTTCTATCAACACTATCTACAAATCTCCGCTTAACGATAGTGGGAGAATCACTTTTATTAAAAAAGTTAAGAACAATATTCTCTTCTATATTGTTCTCGATAAAAGATTTATATTCGTTATCTTTACCAAGAAAACTTAACACCGAAACAGTTTCACAAAAGCCGCTTAAGTGACGTGCAATAGCTAATGAGCCACCTAAATATTCTTGAGTTTCTAGGTCTCGTAAAACCAAGACAGGCTCCTTGCCAGATTTACCAAGAGCTTCACAAAAAACATACTGATCAATAATAGTTTCACCAATAACGAGGACTTTTAATTTACTAATGTCTTCTACTTTTTTTTGAATCATTTCGAAACTATTCTTATCACCAATATTTCGAATAAGCAATTCTTTCTCTTTTGAATATATGTTGCCAAATTTATTCAATAGACTACTTGAACTAAAGGTTATATCATTGGTATAAATTATCTTTCCACCAATTGATTTAACAGCATTCTCTTCATCTGATATTTTCCCAGTTATGTCATCCGAATGATTTTTATAGTCAGGTCCTTTGCAATAAACATTT
>Ga0115000_10004222_pt1 | contig 11809 bp, 8 predicted proteins | sample ArcticOcean_MG_C_6_FD_89690 | JGI IMG/M metagenome (GOLD analysis project Ga0115000, IMG submission 89690) | Marine microbial communities from western Arctic Ocean - ArcticOcean_MG_CB8_128 | ecosystem: Environmental > Aquatic > Marine > Oceanic | place: Arctic Ocean: Canada Basin | collected... | reverse complement strand
AATGCCTGATAGATAAAGCATGTTACTGCCCTTTCCACCACCTGTAATTCCAATATCTGTCATTGCAGCTTCACCTGGGCCATTAACTACACAGCCAATTATTGATAGTGTAATTGGAGTTTTTACATGTGAAAGTCTTTCTTCTAAAACTCTTACTGTATCTATAACTGGAAAAGCTTGTCTTGCACATGAAGGGCAAGATATAATTTTTACACCTCTATTACGTAAATTTAATGATTTTAATATTTCGTTCCCAATTTTAATTTCCTTAGGAGGGTCATCTGATAAGGATATTCTTATTGTATCTCCAATTCCATCCATTAATAGAGATCCTAGTCCAATGGATGACTTTATACTTCCTGAAACAAAGCTTCCTGCTTCCGTGATTCCTAAGTGTAAAGGATAGTCACAAACTTTTGATAGCTGTCTATAAGCTGCAATAGATAAGAAAACATCTGAAGATTTCACACTTACCTTAAAATTAAAAAAATCTTGATCTTCTAGAATTTTTATATTTCTTAAAGCGCTCTCTACTAGAGCTTCTGGGCACGGTTCCTTGAATTTTTCTAAAATATCTCTTTCCAATGATCCGGCATTTACTCCAATTCTTACTGAGCAATCATTATTTTTAGCAGCACTTAAAACTTCATGTATTTTTATTTTATCTCCTATATTGCCTGGATTGATTCTAAGACATTTCGCACCGTTCTCTGCAGCCTCAACTGCTCTTTTATAGTGAAAATGAATATCGGCAACTATTGGTACTGACACGTGCTTACTTATTTCTTTCAAAGATGAAGTAGAATCTTTGTCTGGACATGAAACTCTTACAATATCTGCTCCCTCTTCAGCTATTGCGTTAATTTGATTAATTGTGCCCTTTATATCAGTTGTTAAAGTATTTGTCATAGATTGAACAGAAATTGGGTTCTCTCCGCCAACTTTAACATCACCAACATTGATGACTTTAGTTTTTCTTCTTTTTATATCTCTAAAGGGTCTTACACTCATTATTTAATCTAATTTAAACTCTTTATGTAGCGCAGCAATAGCTTTCTTAACAAGCTTATTAGAAATTAAAACAGAAATTTTGATTTCTGAAGTTGAAATAGCCATAATATTGATTCTTTTTACAGCTAATGCCTGAAACATTCTATATGTTATTCCAGGCGTAGTAATCATACCAACGCCAATAATAGATACTTTAGATACGTTGTTATCATAGTTTAATTTTCTAAAAGAAATATTTTTATTTTGCAGTATTAATTTTTCAGTTTTTTTTACATCTTCTGCTTTAATAGTAAAAGTTAAATCCGTTTCTTTTCCATTTAGAGATATATTTTGTATAACCATATCAACATTTATATTATTAAGTGATAATGGTTTAAAAATAGAAGCTGCTACTCCTGGTTTATCTTTAACTCCGACGATGGTTACCTTGGAATCATTTTTGGTTGAAGTTATTCCAGTTATAATTTTATCACTAAAAGCTTTTTTTTGATTAGTTATTAAAGTTCCATTTTTTTTAACAAATGAAGATTTTACAGTGAAGTTAATATTATTTAACTTTGCATCTTGCACAGATGTAGGTTGCATAACTTTTGCACCAAGCGAAGCCATTTCGAGCATTTCATCGTAAGAAATTTTATCAATTTTTTTTGCTTTTTTATGGTTTCTAGGATCTGCAGTATAGACTCCGTCAACATCAGTGTAAATTATACATTCTTCTGCATTAAAAAATTTTGCCAGCATAATTGCTGTGGCATCTGTACCACCTCTTCCGAGTGTAGTTATCCTATTATCTAAATTAATTCCTTGAAAACCTGTTACAATTGGAATTCCTCCAGAATTAATAAATTGAATGATTTTTTTTTTATTGATTTTATCAATTCTAGCAGCTCCATGTGGCCCATCTGTAATAATTGGAATTTGCCAGGACATCCAGGATCTAGACTTGTGACCCAAATGTTTTAATCTTCCTGAGATTAAGGCACAAGCTACTTGCTCTCCAGATGCCAATAGAACATCATATTCAGCAGAATCAAAATTATTACTTAATGATTTCGTTTTTTTTACTAAATCATTAGTTGCTCCACTCATTGCGGAAGAAACCACAATAACTCTATAATTATTTTTTTTGTAGCTAATAATTATTTTGGCAATTCTCTTAATTCTCTCTAAACTACCTACAGATGTTCCACCAAACTTTAATACAACAGTTTTCATTGATAAATTTTATAATTAAATCTAAATTTTATTGATAAAATACATCTTAATTGTTATGTCCACAAGCTATCAATTATGAATACTATTAATAAAAAAGAGATTGAAAAATTTTCTAAAATTGCTGAAGAATGGTGGAGTCCAAATGGCAAGTTTAAACCATTACATAAATTTAACCCCATAAGAATAAAATATATTAAAGATAATATAATCAAAAACTTTCAATTAAATAAAAAAGATGAACCTTTAAAAAATATTGATATTCTTGATATTGGATGTGGTGGAGGATTATTATCAGAGCCAATGAGTAGACTTGGTGCCAATGTAGTAGGCATAGATGCCTCTGAAAAAAATATTAATATAGCTAAATTTCACGCAAAAAAAAATAGAATAAAAATACAGTATATATGTGCCTCACCTGAAAATTTAAAAATAAAAAAAAAATTTGATGTAATTTTGAATATGGAGATCGTTGAACATGTGGAGGATATTAATTTTTTTTTAAAAAAAAGTTCTGAGTTTTTAAAAAAAGATGGCTTGATGTTTGTAGCCACTTTAAACAAAACATTAAAATCATATATTTTTGCTATTGTTGGTGCCGAATATATTTTAAAATGGCTTCCAATTGGAACCCATGAATGGGAAAAATTTGTAAAACCTGAAAAATTGAATGAAATGGCTAAAAATCATTATTTAGAATTAGAAAACTTAGATGGAATGAAATTTAATTTATTAACTGATAAATGGAGTTTAAGCTCTGATAAATCTATAAATTATATTGCACAATTTAAAAAAATTTAGTTATCATTTTTTTAATAATTTACTAATTGTAAATAAATCCTCACATTTATTATAATTCTATTTAAATTTAGTTAAGTGGTTGAATTTAATAATTTATAAAAATAATTCAGATACAGCTTAACTTCTATAATTTGTGTTAATTTCAATATATTTTTTTGTGAGATCCATTGTATATGCGGTAAAATTTTTTATTCCTATGTTAAGATCAACTGTTAAATCAATTTTTTCTGTCTTCATATAATCGGCAACTTCTTGTTCATTATATGTGTTTATTAAATTACCTTTTTCAATAACTTTAATTGTTCCAAATTTAATTGCCAATTTATTTAAGTTAATTTTAATTTTCGACTTACCTATTGCCATTATAACCCTTCCCCAGTTAGGATCTTCTCCTGCTATAGCTGTTTTTACCAAAGATGAATTTGCAATTGAAAAAGCAATTTTTTTTGCATCTTTTTCTGTTTTGCAATTTTTTATATTAACAGTTACAAATTTTGAGGCACCCTCACCATCTGCAGCGACCCTTTTTGCAAGATTTAAAAGTACACTATTTAAAGCTTCATCAAAATTTTTTAACCTTGGGTCATTAATATTTTTGACAGATATATTGTTAGCTTTCGCTGTTGCAAATATTGAGACCATATCATTTGTACTGGTATCACCATCACAACTTATGGCGTTAAATGATGTTTGTATATTTTTCTTTAATAATTTACTTAGTACAGCTGAAGAAATATCGGCATCTGTAAAAATATAACCTAGGGTAGTTGCCATATTTGGAAATATCATTCCAGATCCCTTTGCAATTCCATATATTTTAATATTAGCGTTTCCCAATTTACATTCTTCCATCGCAAGCTTTGGTACTAAATCAGTTGTCATAATTCCTAAGGCAGCTTTGATCCATATATATTTATTTTGCGTATATTTAATTTTTTTTATTAACTCTGGGATAAATTTTTTTATTTTTTCTTTTGGATATGGCTCTCCTATAGTGCCAGTGCAGCCAAAAATTATTTGATTTGATTTAATTTTTTCTGGTTTTTCCTCATCTTCTTTTTGTTTATTTGATAAAAGAATACTTGAATATTCTGCTATCTCTTTTAATGATTGATAACCTTTTTTTCCAGTAAAAGCATTTGCATTTCTTGTATTCACTATAAGTGCATTAATTTTTTTACTTTTTATATTTAAATTCCACTTTATATTTTCAGAGATGATTTTAGACTGGGTATAGACAGATGCATAATTTGCACCATCTCTAAAATAAAACATTACTAAGTCGTCTCTTGAATCATTATAAAGATTTGCACTCACAGTTGAAAGTGAAACACCGTCCATATGCTCCAAGTCTTGAAAGTCAGCCATTTTTGACTTCTTATTTCGAGAATTGAAGAAATTACTTAAGTTTATTGCCATGCTATTTAAATAAGTTATTTAATACCTATATTAAAAATTATATTAAAATAGTATATCAAAAACTAAAAAATTAGATGCTAAATCCACTAAATTTTATCTCAAAATTCATAAAAACAGGCAATCAAAAAGAGCTTGCTCGACTTCAAAAAATTGTAGATCTGGTAAATGACAGAGAAAGTATTACTATTAATCTCGAAGAATCTGATTTTCCCAAAAAAACCGAAGAATTAAAAAGTAAGATTAGCAACGGAACAAAAGTTGATGAGGTGTTACCTGAAGCTTTTGCCTTGGTAAGAGAGGCATCAAATAGAGTAAGAGGGGAGCGTCATTATGATGTTCAAATAATGGGGGGCATCGTACTTCATGAGGGTAAAATAGCAGAAATGAAAACAGGAGAAGGAAAAACACTTACCATCACATTGGCCGCTTATTTAAATGCCCTAAAAGGAAAAGGTGTACATATAGTGACTGTAAATGACTACCTTGCAAAAAGAGATTGCTTAGAAATGGGACAAATTTATAAGTTTTTAGGTCTTTCCTCAGGTTACATTAATAATGATCAAGGTGACCACGAAAGAATCGAGAATTATAATTGTGACATTACATACTCAACAAATAGTGAATTAGGTTTTGATTATTTAAGAGATAATATGAAGTTCTCTAAAGAACAAATGGTTCAAAGAGAACATTTTTTTTCAATTGTAGATGAAATAGATTCTTGCCTAATTGATGAAGCAAGAACTCCTCTTATTATTTCTGGAGCAGCTGACGATAAAACGGATGAATATTTAGCAATTAACAGATTGGTAAGGCAATTGAACAAAGAAGATTATGAGATTGATGAAAAAGATAAAAATATATTACTCACAAATACTGGTATTGATAATGTTGAAAGAATTTTTACTAGTGCTGGTATTTTAAAAAATAATAACTTTTATGATCCTGAAAATTTAAGTTTAGTTCATCATGTAAATCAAGCTTTAAGAGCAAGTCATCTATTTGAGAAAGGAAGAGACTATATTGTTAAAGAGGGTTCTATAAAAATAGTTGATGAATTAACTGGTAGAATTCTAGAAGGTAGAAGTTATGGAGATGGACTACATCAAGCTCTTGAAGCTAAAGAGCAACTAGACATAAATTTAGAAAATCAAACACTAGCTTCAATCAGTTACCAAAATTATTTTAAACTTTATAAAAAAATTTCAGGGTGTACTGGCACTGCTGCGACTGAATCTGAAGAATTTTTTGAGATATATAATTTACAAGTTATTACAATTCCAACAAATAAAAAAATGATTAGAAAAGATTGGAATGATCAAATTTTTAGAACCGAATCTGAAAAAAATGAAGCAATTGTCAATAAGGTAGTAGAGTGCAATGAAAAAGGTCAACCAATTTTAGTTTTTACATCAAGCGTAAATAAATCAGAACAATATTCAAAACTTCTTAATAGTAAAAATATTTTACATAACCTTTTAAATGCTAAAAATCATGAAAAAGAAGCAGAAATAATTGCGAATGCTGGAAAAATGAATTCAGTTATAATTACCACAAGCATATCTGGTAGAGGAGTTGATATTCAACTTGGTGGAAAAAAAGATATTTTGAATCCAGACGAATTAAGCTCTGAAAAAGAAAAAATAAAATCTTTAGGAGGACTATTTGTTATTGGAACTGAAAGAATGGAATCTAGAAGAGTAGATAATCAAGCTAGAGGTAGATCTGGTCGACAAGGAGATGAAGGAAATTCTATTTTTTATGTAAGTCTTGATGATGACTTAATGAGAATATTTGGTTCAGATTCAATGAATAATATTTTACAAAAACTTGGACTGAAAGATGGCGAAAGCATTGATCATCCCTGGATTAATAAAGCCCTTGAAAGAGCACAACAAAAAGTGGAGGCAAGAAACTTTGACATAAGAAAAACACTATTAAAATTTGATAATGTATTAAATGATCAAAGGCATGTAATTTTTTCACAAAGAAATAAAGTGATTAATAGTGAGGATATATTTCATTATTCTGATGATTTTTTAGAAGAAATTATCGAAAAACTATCTGATTTAAAAAGTAAAAATTTATCTAGTACAAAAAATAATGAATTTAACAATCAATTAAAATCTATATTAGGAAAAAGTTTCAATGAAATAGATCTACAAAAATTGATCGATTTTAAACAGGCCCAATTCAAAGACAAAATTAAAGAAAAATTTTTAGAAAAAAGAAATGAAAGAATAAAAAGTCTAAATATTGACCATTCTAAAGAAATTGAAAAAAGGATTTTTTTACAAACTATTGATTTGGGTTGGAAGTCACATATTCAATACCTTGAGCAATTAAGACAGGTAATTGGCTTAAGGTCTTACGGGCAAAGAGACCCGTTAGTCGAATATAAAAAAGAAGCATTTATTTTATTTGAATCTCTACTTAATAAGCTAAAAACAGATCTAGTAACCACACTAATTAATCTTAGCATTGTTCAAAAACCAACTCAAGAAGAGAGAGTGGTGAAACCAACTAAAATAGATCCTAAATATACTGGAAAAAAAATGAGAAGAAATGAGCCTTGTTTTTGTGGTTCAAAGAAGAAATTTAAATACTGTTGTGGCTCTTTATAAAAAATAATAAAAAATACACACACAAATTAATAGAGCAGTAAAAATAAATATAGGTTTTTTATTTTTATCAATTTTAACTTTAATATTGCCTAAAAAATTTTCTTTCATAGTTAAAGTTTCCAGATTTTTTGTTTTACTCATAAAACCTTTATTTCTTCCAATAGATAGAAATTTATTTTTTCTATGACTTATTATGTCTTCTCTGCTCATATTATTAAACTCATTTAGATTATTTGTAATAGTGCTCTTAACATTTTTTAAAACTAAATCCCTATCTCTATGTGCCCCACCAACAGGCTCAACTATAATTTCATCAATAATTTTTAATTCTAATAAATCTGTTGCAGAAAGTTTCATTGCAGTTGCTGCCTCAAGTGTTTTTTTAGGATCTCTCCAAAGTATTGTTGCACACCCTTCAGGAGAAATAACTGAATAAATTGCATTCTGAAGCATTAGAACTTTATTGGAAGATGCCAAAGCAATTGCTCCTCCGGAGCCACCTTCACCAATAACCACAGATAACGTTGGAACACTCAACTGCATGCAGCATTCTATGGATTTTGCTATTGCTTCTGCTTGACCTCTCTCCTCTGCACCAACACCTGGATAAGCGCCTGGTGTATCAATAAAAGAAATTATAGGAATATTAAATTTATCAGCAAGTCTCATCAATCTTATAGATTTTCTATAACCCTCTGGTCTCATCATTCCAAAATTTCTACTTATTCTTGTTTCTAAATTCTCACCTTTTTCCTGTCCAATTACCAAGACTGAACTTCCATTAAACTTTGCAAACCCTGCAATTACTGATTTATCTTCTCCATACATTCTGTCGCCAGAAAGTGGGATGAAATCATCAAATAAATTCTCAATAAAAAATTTGGCTTTAGGTCTATCCTCATGTCTAGCGACAAGAACTGTTTGCCAAGGATTTAAAGTTGAATAAATTTCAGTTAATTTTTGATCTATTTCTAATTGAATTTTTGAAATTTTATCAGTATCAACTTCTGATAGTCCTTCTTTATTAAATGGATCTTTTAGTTTTTCCAGCTCTAATTCTAAATTTTTAACATCTAATTCAAAATTTAAATAATTTTTCATTTTTATATATTAATTGTTTATTATTTATAAAAAAAGGCAATAAAATGTTTGTCTGATTTAATAATTGACTTAATAAAATTAAGCTTTACACCTTAATAATTGGTATTGACTACAAAATAGTAGCGCCTAAAGAACAACCAACATAGAAGATCATAGGCAAAACCAAAAACATCTCTCTGTAGAAAGAGATTTATTCTCGTCTAAAGAGAAAAATTCTCAGGAAAAATACAGAAGATTTTAATTAAGTGCTATGAAAAAAAAATATACAAAAATTAATAATCTTTCAGTATCACAGGCTCTATTAAGCTTCGTAAATACAGAACTTCTAAAAAATACAAAAGTTTCACCAGAAAAATTTTGGCTCGGATTTGATAATGCTGTGCATGAGCTAGCACCTAGAAATAAAGAATTAATACAAATTAGAGAAAGTTTGCAAAAAAAAATTGACGATTGGCATATCAAGAATAAAGGTAATGAAGTTAACTTGGAAGAGTATAAAAAGTTTTTAAAAGAAATTGGGTATTTAAAAGAATTGGGACCTAATTTCAAAATTAAAACAGAAAATTTAGATAAGGAAATAACTAGTATTGCAGGACCTCAGTTGGTGGTTCCTATAATGAATGAAAGATATGCACTTAATGCAGCTAATGCTAGGTGGATGAGTTTATATGATAGTTTATATGGTACAGATGTTATTGAACAATCTGAAGATAGTGCATCTCAAAGATATGACCCCCTAAGAGGTGAAATGGTTATAAACTACGGAAGAAATTTTTTAGAAAAATATTTTCCTTTAGATAGCACATCTTTAAATTGGATGAACATTACTAATTTCATGGTAGGAAATGGTTCACTTACTGTCAGTAAAGATGAAAAAAAAACAAAATTAAAAAGTGAAAATAAATTTATTGGTCATAGAGGAGATGATAAAAATCCGACTGCAATAATTCTTAAGAACAATAACCTTCACGTTGAGATAATTATAGATCCTAAGGCATTTAGTGCTACTCAAGATTCTGCTGGTATAAGTGATATAATTGTAGAGGCAGCAGTTACGACTATTTGCGATAATGAAGATAGCGTAGCTGCAGTTGATGCTGAAGATAAAATTATTTGTTACCGTAATTGGCTAGGTCTAATGAAGGGTGACTTAAAATCAAAATTCGAAAAGAATGGTAAAATCTACGAGCGTAAATTAAATCCTAATAGAAGTTATGTTTCTAAAGATGGAATAAGACTAAAACTACATGGAAGAAGTTTATTATTAATAAGAAATGTGGGTCATTTAATGACTAACTCTGCAATAACTTTAAAAGATGGATCTGAAATACCCGAAGGAATAATGGACGCTTTTATTACCACAGCTGCATGTCTTCATGATTTAAATATAAAAAGCAATTCAAGAACTGGCTCTATTTACATTGTTAAGCCTAAAATGCATGGCCCAGATGAAACTGCATTTACAGATTTGATTTTTTCCAAAGTTGAAGAAGTTCTGGGATTAAAAAAATATACCTGCAAAATTGGAATTATGGATGAAGAGAGAAGAACTTCTGCAAACTTAAAAGAGTGCATTAGATCATTAGAGAATAGAGTGTTTTTTATTAATACAGGTTTTTTAGATAGAACTGGGGATGAAATACATACCTCAATGGAGGCTGGTCCAATGATTAAAAAAGGAGATATGAAATCTTCTAAATGGATTGATGCATACGAAAATAATAACGTAGATATTGGTCTTCAATGTGGCTTTTCTGGTAAAGCTCAAATTGGCAAAGGAATGTGGGCTATGCCTGATAAAATGTCTGATATGATGAAACAAAAAACTAATCATTTAAAAGCTGGTGCAAATTGTGCGTGGGTACCTTCACCAACAGCAGCTGCACTTCATTCTCTGCATTATCATGAAATAAATATTTTTAATGTACAAAAAGAATTGCAAAATAGAGAAGCTGCCAAACTAAATGATTTATTAACTATTCCAGTTGCAGACAGGCCGAATTGGTCTATTGAAGAAATTAATTCTGAAATTTCAAACTCTTCACAAACACTTTTGGGTTATGTTGTAAGATGGATTGATCAAGGTGTTGGTTGTTCAAAAGTACCTAATATTAATAATATAGGTTTAATGGAAGATAGAGCAACTTTAAGAATTTCTTCCCAACATTTAGCTAATTGGATTCATCATGGAGTTTGTTCAAGTAAACAAGTTCTGGAAATAATGAAAAAAATGGCAAAAGTAGTTGACGTACAGAATGATAGTGACAAATTATATCAAAATATGTCACCAAATTTTGATAGGTCTGTTGCATTCAAGGCTGCTTGTGATTTAGTGTTTCATGGCAGAAAACAACCTTCCGGATATACAGAGCCTTTATTACATTTAAATAGGTTAATAAAAAAAAATTAATCAGAATTATTTCCAATTCCATTTCTATTTTTGAAAGCTGAAAATAAAGTACCATCATCTAAACTTTCAATTTCTCCTCCAACCGGTAAACCTTGTGCTAATTTTGAAACTTTTACCTGAATTTCTTTAAGGCTGTCTTGAATATAATAAGCTGTAGTTTGTCCTTCTACTGTTGCACTAGTTGCAATAATTACTTCCTCAATGTCTTCTTTTTTAACTCTATCAACGAGAGAATTAATTAATAAATCTTCTTTTCTATGGCTAGATGATGAAATAGTACCACCCAAAATATGAAAATATCCTCTATAAATACTAGAATTTTCAATACTCCATTGATCTGCAATATTTTCTACAACACAAATTTTATTAAATTTATTTTTATTATTTTCACAGTTATTACAGCCTATAGAATTAGATTTTAATGCCCCACATGAATTGCACCTTGATACATTTTTGTAAACTTTAGCCAAGGTACTTGCCATTGGCTTCATCAGTTCATCTCTAGTATTTATTAACTTAAGAACTATTCGTTTAGCTGATTTAGGACCAAGACCAGGTAATTTAGAAATTAATTTTACCAACTCTTCAATTTCATCAATATTTTGCATAAAATTTAATTTACCATTTAAAACCAGACATACCAAGTCCACCCGTAGCATTAGAGAGCTCTTCAGAAGTTTTAGATTTTAGTTTTGATTTAGCGTTATTATGTGCTGCAACTATTAAATCTTCTATTATAGATTTTTCTTCATTCATTGTTTCCGGCGATATATCAATTTTAATCAACTCTCCTTCACCATTTAATGTAACTTTTACAGAATTTGTTCCAGACACGCCTTCTATTAATATTTTTTTTATTTTTTCCTGACTTTCTCTCATCTTTTTTTCCAATTCCTTGGCCTGGCTTAAAATTTTTGTAAAATCAGTCATTTTAATTTTCTTCACTTTTAATGTTAATTAACTCTGCATCGGGTAAATTATCTAAAATTTCTCTATAAAGTAATGATTTCTTTGTGTCTTCTAATAAAGCATTTTTTAAATTTATTTTTTTTTCTTTTTTTGAAAGCTCACCTTTTTCTTTTGAGAGAGTAATAATCCACCTATTATGTGTCCACTCATTTAACTTTAATGATAAATTTTTAACAAAATTCTTATCTAAATTTTCATTGAAAGAAATCTCAATTCTTTGATTGTCAAAACTGACAAGGTTAACATTGTTTTCAAGTTCATATTT
>Ga0115000_10004220_pt1 | contig 11813 bp, 11 predicted proteins | sample ArcticOcean_MG_C_6_FD_89690 | JGI IMG/M metagenome (GOLD analysis project Ga0115000, IMG submission 89690) | Marine microbial communities from western Arctic Ocean - ArcticOcean_MG_CB8_128 | ecosystem: Environmental > Aquatic > Marine > Oceanic | place: Arctic Ocean: Canada Basin | collected... | reverse complement strand
ATAATAATCTTAATGGAAAAACATTGGAAATAGATTGTAAAATATGTGAAAATGGGAAAATTGGGATTATTGAAGGTGCTCGTTCAAACGATTCATGTGTTTTATGTGAAGCTGGTAAATTTAAATTATCTTTAACCGAATGTGAAACATGTCCAAATGGTTGGATTTCAAATAATAAAGAAAACAAATGTATTATTTGCTCTATTGGAAAATTTTCTAATAAATATAAAATATCATGTTTAAACTGTGAAAAGGGTAAATATAATGATTTAATTGGTATATCATATTTGGATATATGTAAAAGTTGCGTTTCTGGAAAATATTCTAATATATTAGGTGCTAATAATAGTTTACAATGTAACGATTGTCCCCTTGGTAGATATAGTCTAGAATATAGTGTTATTTCAAAAAACGAATGTAAAAATTGTGAAGCAGGTAGATATAAAGACAATGTTCAAAGTAGTGGACAAATATGTACAAAATGTATATCTGGTAAAATATCAAAGGAAGGATCGGTCAATTGTGTTACATGTGGAAAAGGTAAATATTCTAAAAAAAAAGATGATTTATATAGATCATGTAGTAATTGTCCTTCTGGAAAATTCAATATATTAGATGGACAAGGAAATATAAATAGTTGTGTAGATTGTTTAGTTGGAAAATGGAGTTCTATTATCGGTTCAGAAAATATAACAAATTGTATTGATTGTCTTCCCGGTTATTATAGTGAAACTATATCGGCTACGTATGTTGGTGTATGTATAGAGTGTGAAGATGGTAAATTTAATGGAAAATATGGTGCAAATTCAATTACTGATTGTAAAGAATGTGCAGTGGGTATGTTTTCAAATTTACACAGTGAAAAATGTTCATATTGTGAAAAGGGTAAATACACTTCAACTATGGGAACTATTTTATGTGACTCATGTGAAGAAGGTAAATATTCTAGAGAAAAAGGAAGTATATTATGTGAAAATTGTCCAAAAAATTCGGAACAAAATGACGAAAAAAATATGTGTATATGTTCTTATGGTAGTTATAATAAAGGAAATAATAACACATTAGAATGTGAAATTTGTAAAGATGAATTTATATGTGAAAAAAATTCTTATATAGAAACTATCAAACTAAAAAAAAATTATTGGAGAACTGATGATAAAACAAATAAAACATATAAATGTAAAAACAACTATGCATGTAGAGGTGGTATTTTTAATAAAAGTACAAACTCATTATGTTATGATGGACACATTGGACCTGTTTGCGATGTTTGTGAAAAAGGATGGGCTAAAAATGACGGTATATGTGTTAAATGTCCAGAAGAAGCTGGTAGGTCAATAGGTATTACAATATTAATACCATTTATTTGTATCATTATAGTTGTATTTTTAATTAAAACAGCCAATCCATCGGAAAATAAAAAAGAAGAAGTAAACGGAGTTGTTAAAATTTTTATGAACTATGCACAAGTTTTTTCATTAGCTAGTTCTTTTCAAATTAATTGGCCTTATATGATAAGATATACTTTTGAAAGAGCCAAGGAATTTTCATCACCAAGAGTGTCTTTTTATTCTTCTGATTGTACTATTGGATGGTCATATTATGATAAATTAACATTATATTTAGTTTTACCAATTGTCTATATGACGGCAGTTACATTTTTTATATTGTTAATAACTTGTTGTTTTCATAAAAAGAAAAAAAGAAAAATAAAAAAAATGAAAAAGAGAAATAGTCAAATCGAATTAGAAATATATAATGAAAATACACCGGGGTTTTGTTCATTTTTTATTGCATGGGAAAAAACTGCTATTGTTGTTGGTACTTTTCTAAGCTGGCCCACAGTTGTTGAAAAAACATTAGAAGTATTAAACTGTACTAAAATAGGTAATAAATTTTATTTAATCAAAGATTTATCTGTTGAATGTTATACAAATATTCATAATACATATTTATTATTTTCATACATAGGAATTGCATTATATGGTGTTGGTATTCCGCTTATGGGATTTAAATTGCTTTATGATTATAGATATAGATTATTTAATATGAATAAATATGATGGTTCAACTCCTTTATCTTTCTTATTTCTAGGATATAGAGAAAAAAGGTGGTATTATGAATTTATCATTATGGGTAAAAAAGCTGGTTTAATTTTAATTTCTGTTTTTTTAAGGAACTATGCTAGATATCAAATTATTGCTGCAAATATGTTAATACAAATAACATTTTTTATGCATGTTTTTCTTAGACCATATGACACCATTACCAACTATGGTATGATTTGTAATAAATTAGAAAGTATTAGTTTACTATCCCTAGTTATGACATTGAGTACTGGATTATTTTTTGGCACGGTTGATTCTGGATATAAATTAGGATTATTTGAAGATATATTAATTATTATGGTACTTTTATTTAATGGGTTAATAGCTTCTTATTTCCTTTTATACTTTATAAAATTAACTATTAAAACTATAAACACACATGCTCAAGAAAAAATAAAAGCATTGTTTGATAATGATAAAATTTTTTGTATAAAAAAATGTTTGTCTAGTGAAAAAATAGAAAAATTAAGGATATGGTCGAGTCAAGAAGATTCCGATGAATATGGTATAAATCTAAAAAATAGTATGGAAAAAAATGTATTTAATAATTTTTTCAAAGAAAAACAATGTAAGATGGATATATTAAATAAGAAAATAGATAGTTTGAAAAAAAGAAGATTATCTACAAAATTAGATAAACTTCGTTCCGATATACAAATTATGGAAAAACGAAGGTGTTGGGAAACAATTCAGAATAATAGATTATATTCTAAATTGGACAAAATGATTAGTGAAAATAACAATTTAAATTCAGAAGACACTAATAAATTAAAAGATATTATGAAATTATATGTAACTCATGGTATTAATTATAATGAAAAAATGAACGACTTGTATTTAACAGATTTAAATAAAATGTTATCTAATAAAACTATATTCGATCATAGTAAAAATATTGTTATTTCGGTAAGTAGTACAGAAGTCGACGAATATATTGAAAAAGATGTTGAACTTATTATTATTTAATCATTTTTTATTAAATTTTTACAATCTCCTACATATCTTCTACCTTCATCATCGCTTTCCCCATTATTTTCCTCTTCAGAAAATACATAATAAAAAAAATACACAGCTGGTATAAATAAGCAATATTCAATCATTTATATATTTATACTAATAATATTTATTAATAATAATTATTAACACATTTTAATAATTATTCATCATTATTTCAACTCTAATTTTCTTTTTTAAAGATGTTTCATCTGTAAATATAAATAATTTAAATTTTTGATTTGATAAATTTTCACTATCATGACTACTTGTAAATCTATTTACCATTTTAATACTTGGTAAATATATCATATATTGAAATGAATCATCGTTTCTTTCTATTTTATCAAATATAAATCCATCATATAATTTCTTATTATCCGCATTTTCTTCAACACAAATTTTTAATAATTCACATTTATTTTGTACATTTCTGATTGACTTCATTGTTTTATTTATATAATCAAATTTCTCATCGCTTGTCCATCTTTCATAAAAATCTTGGGATTTTTCGGAATAATCCATTATACCTAACGAATTTTGTAATACCACCATATTTAATAAATCTACCAATCTTCTTATTGGTGATGTTATGTGAATATACGAATCTAATTTTAATATTTGATGGCTTTTTTGATTCTCATATTTTGTATACTTACCACCATAACTATTCCAATTTGTCAGAAACTTTGTTATATTGCCCGGAACATGTTCCGGGCATTTAAAATCTTCTTTCAATTCCGCAGACCTAAATATACCTATCTTGTAATCTGCCATCATTTTTGAACATATATAATTCATATATATCATTAAATACTCTACTACATCATGACTGGTATTTATACTATCAATATACTTTTTTCTTATATTTATCCTATTGATAAAATCAAATAATAGTTTATAATCTTCATTTTTTAACAATTCCGGTGTTTCATATCTATAATTTTTACTCACTTTTATACATGTATTTTTTATTTCATGTTTTTTTAATAAATAACTATTTTTATCAAACCATAAATCTAATGTAAATGCAAATCTATCATATCCCTCTTGTAGTGAACATATTTTATCAGATAATATTGTAGGTAACATTGGTCTCTTTCTATTTGGTAAGTAAATTGTTGCTATTCTTTCAGAAAATGAACCCCATAAATCCAACGCATCCATCCAGAAGGGTACATTAGATATATAAATACTTATAAATATATAATTATCTTTTGTTGATATGCTGATAGCATCGTCAAAATCCTTACTATTAGTCGGGTCTATTGTAAAAACATTCCAACTCCTTCTATCCTCCGGTTTATACTTATCGAGTATCGTATCTATTATTTCCTTTTCTGACCTTTCCTTTAATTTTTTCATAGTTTCTTTCATAAAATCTCGTATTGATGTATACAAACTTTTACAATATAATTTATATTCATAAAAACAATCCAAAATATTTACATTACCTAAAATTTGGTCTATTTGTGCCCTAGGATGTTTATCTTTCCAATGATTAAATCTAAAAACTACATATTTGTTATACTGTTTTTTTTCAAACGTTATTCTTAATTTATAAGGAACAAGAAACTCAGGTAATCTCTTGTCGTCTGGAATTAATTTATATAAAAATTTATTTTTATGTTTGCCGTATTTTTTCTTTGTATCTAATACTAAAACTCCCGGTATATTTTTCATCGACCTAATAATCGAGTTTAAAATTTTCACATCCCCATTTTCCATTATTTCAAAAATATCCTGATGAAATAATTTTTTTTTCTCAGGATTTTCTATTGTTTTATCTACAATATCTGATGTATGTGCGTTATATAAAATATAAGATTCATAGTTCCGATCATCTACTTTTATCTTATACTGCATTTTTTACATTCATTGTTTATTTATTTTAAATATTTCAATTTATTACTTTCAATTGTAATTATGATTTGTGGGTATAATAATATACTCAATATTAAATAATGATGCTAATGCTCTCTTTTTTGCGCGTATTTTACTATTTATTCTATGTCTTTTTAAACGTATTTTATTATATTTAGATACAATATCATTCACCTTTTCATTTTTTGTTAATGAATTTTTATATTCTTTTTTTATTTTTGAATGTTTTTTTAATTCTAATTCATATTTTTTCAAATCTTTCACTAATTTTTTTAATATATCAGGTGCATCTTTTTTTCTAGATTTTTTCCTCATTTCTTTGTATTTATCTCTCCATGACCACCATCCACCACTTACATTTGGTCCATTAACACCATTATTATTACACAAAGGACAAGCAGTTTTACCCGTTCTAAACCAAGTACATATACAATTTATATGAAATTTATGATTACATTCTGGCAATGTATATATATTTTCTGTTAATCCTTCATGACATATACAACAAAGTTCTGTACTCATGTGTATTTATATATTAAAAAATCTTTAATATTAAAAATGTATAATAAAATTGAAAACAATTTGTGTATTTCTAATATATTTAAAAAATATAAAATGTCTAGATACGGTAATAATTTAATTCATTGGGAAACGCGTAATATTCTATATCCTCATTTGGATATCTATTCAGGTGACAAAAGTTATGAAATGCTTCCTGACCATGCGCTTATTCATTGTCAACTAATTAGTCATGGTGGAAAAAATATAAAATCGGATGGTACTAATGGTAATGAATTAGTTTGGTGTAAAGTATGCGACCAAAAATGTTTTAAAGGAGATATTCTTTACGCGGTGAGAATAATAAAAAAATATGATGGGGAAATGTTCAGTACCAGAGCTTCTCAAATAAATTGGCCTCGCCCCAATAAAACACCTGAAGAGTTTCTTTTAAATTGCGACAAAGATGATAATGTTTCTCCACCTGAAATTGGGTATGTAAATATAGGGAAAAAAATTGCAAATGGTGTAAATTCAGACAGAATATTACCAAAGGTTCAAAAGGAAAATCCTGATGAAGAATATAACGAAACTCCAGAGGAAATTCAGAATAATCTAAAAAAATCTTTTAAAAAAAATGGTATGAGTGAAAGCGACGCGTCATTTTTAACATCTGGTGTAAAACATATGGATGTACATAATCTAAAAATGGCTAAAGTTATGGCTAAAAAGGGAATGGATGAAGGTGTAAAACAAATGTTTGTTCATCCAACTGAAGGACAACAAATGTCATATGGGGAAATGAGAAGTTTTTACGGATAGAGTAATAACATGATATCCCATGCATAATTAGCAATATGTTCAACAATTTCTTCTGGAATTCTTCTATTATGAAGACTCAATAGTTCTTTTTTATATAAATGATCTCGCGATTGGGAAACTAATATCTTTGCATATCTAACAATATCTTTTCTAACAGCAAGAAACAATGTTTCTCTTTTATGGTTAAATATTGGTCTATAAACTTTTCCTATATTATACCCCGTGCAAATTATTTTTTTGTTAATCCAATAACCAATTCCTTTATTAACTAATGGATGATTCTGATAATGATTATCTCTAGGATGACAATCATATATATCGTCTTCCAATATGGGTAAAGCTGTTCCTTTTTTAACTTTGGATTGACAATCAACATGTCGAGCTAAAAGGAGGGTTCCGGTATTGCAAATGAACGCTCTATAATGCATTACCCCGATACGACGAGTTCTAACTTTATTATATTTTACCATTTTTTAATGAAAAAATATTAATAATAATGGGTTTCAATTTATAATTCACTGAATTGTTCTTCATTTTGTGGTGCATTTTGTGGTTCAATTTGCAATTTACTTTTCTGCTCATTTTGCAATTCAATTTGTTGTTCACTTTGCAATTTATTTTGCAATTTAATTTGTGGTTCATTTTTCAATTCATTTTGCAATTCAATTTGCAATTCATTTTGCGGTTCATTTTGTGGTTCATTTTGTGGTTCATTTTGTGGTTCATTTTGTGGTTCATTTTGCGGTTCATTTTTTTTTATATTTTCACTCATTTTTACGGTATTTAATAAATTACGTTTGATATTTTGTCTTTGTAAAAAACTCATAGTTAATTCTGGTAAAATTGCTATTGTATTCATAAATGTTCTATATTGAAAACTGCAAATACTAGATACTTCCTCGTAACTTATTGAATACCACCAGTAAGCTGGAATATAAATTATAGAATCCTTTCTTAATTCAATATCTAATACTTTCAACTTATCAAAATCAGCTCTATATTCTTCTTGTACTTTCCATGGCGAAACAGGTGAAATAAATTCAAAGTTATCATAATCCTTTTTTTTATATAAATATTTTGAATAATGAGGACATATTAATTTTAATTTTACATATCCATCCGTTACATATAAATAATTTCTGTAATTTAAACTATACCTTAATGGTGTCTTTGCACCCTTTGAACCACATTGAAAATCATACATACATTTTGATACCAAAGGTGGTCTTAAAAACGAATCATTATATATAAATTCTTTTTTCAATGTTGTTTCTTGAATAAAATCTTCGTTATTTTCTGTAATAAATTTACTATTTTCATCGCTTTCGAATAAATGCACACCCTCTTTTAGTAAAATAGGTAAATATAATTCATCCTCATTATTTTTTGATTTCACATTTCTGATTTTTATATCAAAAGGTCCATATTTTTTATTCAAAGTATTCAAATTACAATTATTTAATAATGATTCATTTGAAAAATCAAAAATAACAGGTTGTCTTAAATCACATACTTCTTCCAATGTATCCTTTGATGTTCCTTCTATTGTATAAACTTCCAGGTCATTGCTGGTTTTTATATGATGATACACATGAATATATAAAAAGAGAACTATACTAAATATAAAAAATGATAAAAAATAATACATTATTATTACATAATTAGAAACCAATTATCATATTTTTCCGAATTAATCATCTATTTTGGGGGCCAAATAAAATCTAATATAATTTTCAGAATCATCGCATCCTTTTCCATCTAATGATTGGTGAAATCTCATAGGTGTGTCTCTTTTCATATTTATAAATGTTGATTTTGTCATTCTTGAAAAAGCACAAATTTTTTTAATATAATTTAAACTAAAATTTAATGACATGTCTAACTCTTCCTCAATTGCATAGCTAATAATACTATCTTCTTTCATTGTAATTGACATACTTCCTGATTCACTTTTTGAAGTAAGAATTATATTTTCTTGAGTTGTTCTTAGTGTAAATGTTTCATCAAAAATCAACATTTGATTAATGTAATTCGAAATAGAACCAGAATCTATTTCGATATCTACATCATAATCTGTTTCTGGTATATTTAATACTTCGGAATCAATATCTAGTAGAGATATTTCAAAATCTTTGGTAATATTATTACCTTCTAGTTTAACATTCAATGTATCTCTAGTTTCATCGAACATTAATGTCATTTTTTGTTCCATATCATCAATACATTGAAATACTTTGTAAAATACACTACACACAAGTCCTATCACACAACTTCTTTCGCAAATAAATTCATCAAACCAATCGTTTTTTAGTTTAATTTCAAATAAAGATATTTGCGATGTATCCATACCCTGAACATATATACCTGTTTCCTCTACATGTAAATTTATTGTCTCCGTGAATTGTGGAAGATGTCTAAACAAGGTTGTAAATACCGAAAATTTTTTTTTATCAGATATGACAAATTTCATTATTTGTATTTTATTTTAAAATACAAATTTTAAATGTTTTTCAACTCAATTTAATTATTCATTTGTTGTCAATACTACCTTTTCTTCCAAAGATTCAACCTTTACTTTATTTACTTCACTCTTAACTTCATTTTCCATTTGTTTCTTTGTTAATTCTTTGATTTCATTTTTATGTTTTAAATTTTGTTTTTTTATTAAATCAAAACTACTAGACATACTTACTATTTTTTTATCTAAAATACTTATTGTATCTATTAATTGAGAGATAATTTTGTCTCTAGGTGTATCAAAGTTTTTTAATATTTCATCAATCTTATTTAATCTTTGTTCATGCCATGTTAATATTTGCATATTGTTTACACTTCCTTTTTGTTGTTGATTAGGTTGTTGATTTAATTGTTGGTTTTGTAATGGTCCATTGGAACCTTGTTGTCTTGGTGGTAACTTTTGATTTGTATTACCGGTTACTAGAGGACTTCTTGTTAATTTATTCAATCTTGCAGATGATGACATTTTATAAAATAAAATATATTTTTTTATAAAATGATACGCAATTATTCCTTCATTATCATTTGGATTTTATCATGATATTTATAATCTATTATTTCTATATCTTTCATACCATAATCCTCAATATTTTCATACTTGTTTTCAATATTTATTTTTGGAAAATGATATGGTCTTTTTACAATTTGTTCCTGTAAAACATTAACATGTTCTTCGTATATATGTGCATCACCTATAATATGAATAAACTCTTTTGGCTTCAAATTGCAATGTTTTCCTAAAATATGTGCTAAAAAACTATAAGACGCTATGTTGAACGGTATTCCTAAACCTACATCACCACTTCTCTGGTATAATAATACAGATAACTCATCGTCTTTAACTATATATTGCGACATTACATGACACGGTGGTAAAGCCATTTCATCTATCTGTATAGGATTCCAGGCGTTTAGTATTATTCTTCTTGAATTTCTGGTTTCTTTGTTTTTTAACTGATTTATTACATTTTGTAACTGATCTACACCTTTACCTTCATAATTTATATCCGAATTATAATATTTGGCATTATAATGTCTCCATTGATGACCATATACTGGTCCCAAATCATCTTCAACTAAATGGTACAATCCTCTACTATCTAAAAATTCTCTAGATGCATTTTGATTCCAAATCTTCACATTTTGTTCTTTCAATGTTTCATTACTTGTGTCGCCACTTATAAACCAAAATAATTCTTTTAAACATGTCTTCCATGCTAGTTTTTTTGTTGTTAATAATGGTATTGTGTTATTTTGTAAATTAAATCTTAAATTTTGTCCTATTAAACTTCTCGTATTTCCATTTCTACCTTCTTGTTTTGCACCATGATTTATGATTCTATTTACCATGTTTAAATATTGATTTTCCAAATGAGGTACTTTTTTCTTTAATATATAATTTCCAATATTCATTTTTATTATAATAAAGTAATTATATTATTTATTTCTTTATATATTTCATATAATGGATGATATTAAAGAAACAACTATGAAATTAACAAATAATGGGTTTTTCCAACATGTTTTTAATTTTGATAACGATACACAAAAATATTTAATGAATACTTCCCAATATGTTGTGGTTTCATTGGCTCCAACTCTTTTAATTAACAAAGTTTTGAGCGATGTTTTTTCTGATTACGATAATACTAAAGGAAATTTAGAACTTTTAGCAGAAGTTGTTGGACATTTAGTGGCTTTGATGGTTGGGTTATTCTTTGTTCACAGACTTTCTACATATATACCAACTTACAGTGGAGTAGAATATGAAAATATTAATATGTTTAGTGTTGTTTTGGCTGTTCTTCTTGTTTTATATAATACACAAAGTAAATTGGGATCAAAAATGCAACTCTTGAGTGAGCGTATTGGTGAATTATGGAATGGTAAAGAAGATATTTTGCCGATTGAAAAAAAAAATAACGGTGTTGTAACGATACAACAACCCATTTCTGGATTGTCACAACCTGTCCCGACACATCAAACTAGTCGGGCAGATTATACAATGTCGCATGACCAAATGCAGCAACCTGTTCAACAACAAGAAACGCATGCCGTAGGGCAAAATGACCCATACAACAGTGGTAGTGACCCATTTGAAAACTCCATGATGGAACCCATGGCTGCTAATGGTGTTCTTGGTTCCGCTTGGTAATTTATTTTATAAAAAAATATAAAATAAATTAAATTTTATCTTCTTTTCCCATTTTTTCTACTTCCCTCATTTTTTTATGATAATTATTTTCCGCCTTTTTTATTATTTTATTTGATTTAATTATCATTTTTCTTAATTCCTTTCTCGACATTTTTGCTAATTTTCTTGCTAATTTTTCATCTGGATTATATGAATGCATTTTTATTATATATTATTGTTTTTTTTTTACTTCAATTTAATGCCTTGTTGTTTTTTACTTTTAATATTCCTAATTTATTCATTAGTTTTTTAACATCTCTTTTTGCTTTACATAATTTTCTTGTTAAACGCATTATTTTTTTCTTATTTTTCAAATGTTTATTTTTTTTCACCTTTTGTTTTTTAATACTACAGTTTTTTCGTTGAACATTTAATCTTAATTTATTTCGTTTCCTCATTGTCTTCAATAGTCTCTTATTTTTTACCTTTTTCTTTCTCTTCTTTCTTGTTTTCTTTTTTCTACCACCGTCTACTTTCTCTTTTGCACAACAATTTAATCTGCCAACAGCATTTTTCATACTTTGTGTACATTTAACACATTTATTTTTAAAATCTTGAAGAGTACTAAATTCTCCCAAAATTTCATCATGCGTTTCTTTGGTGATTTCTTTATTTATTAATTTCGATTGTAAAAATTTTTTTATTTTGTTTACATAATCTGCTCCACCCAATCTAAGGAATTCATTGTCCTTGTATATATCATCTTTGGTGGAAAGTTTTGGAATTTCCGATTTTTGTTCTTTCTTTATTTGTTCTATTTTTATTTTCGCTTCCTCTTCAGGTGTTATTTTATACTT
>Ga0115000_10004214_pt1 | contig 11821 bp, 10 predicted proteins | sample ArcticOcean_MG_C_6_FD_89690 | JGI IMG/M metagenome (GOLD analysis project Ga0115000, IMG submission 89690) | Marine microbial communities from western Arctic Ocean - ArcticOcean_MG_CB8_128 | ecosystem: Environmental > Aquatic > Marine > Oceanic | place: Arctic Ocean: Canada Basin | collected... | reverse complement strand
GGCTTGACTTGCTCTCTACCCAATAAATCTCTTAAATCAATGTTCAAAATATCATTAACTGTAACCTTACCCTGTGCTAACTCTGAGACACTTGGTAGAGAACGTACTAATAGTGCAAAGGGCTCCAAAAAGTTAATAATTTCTAGACGACGGATACGTGTTAACGAGGGTATAGCGAGTAACACTTCTTTAATCTTGTGTTTCTGAATTAAATGCGCTATATCATCTTTAGAATATACTACTAGTCCGTTAATAGATTGATTATGCATCTCACTAGCATCGTCAATAAAAGCCACTGGTCTATATTCCCCTGATTCCTTCAAGGCAGTAGATAACTGTCTACCCGCTGAACCAGCACCGTATATCACTACATTACTCTTGCTTAATAAATCATTATGTATATTTGATTCTGATAATAACCAACGGGCAAGCAAACGCGAACTACTAAGCATCACAATCACTAATGTCCAATTAATCAGAATCACAGAACGTGGAATATTCACAACAACAGTCATAAAGCTTACTAAACCCCATAAAATCGCATACATAGCAGCAGCTTGATTAATATGCCATAATGCTCTAAATCCCACATAACGAATCATCACACGATAGAGTCCAAAGTAACCAAAAATTGGCAATGCCAATAACGGTGAAGCAATCATTAACAGCAGTAGCTTATCATTTCCAGTTGGATAATAAAAATAACCCAAGCGAATGGAAAATGCAGCAAATATACAGCCGATAATAGCAAAAAAATCAAAAAATAACATTAATGATTTTTTGTTTCTTCTGGAAAGATTGAGCAGAGTTTGAATCATGCCTTACATTATAGTTGACAATTATTTATTGATAAAGGATTATAGTTGATGCATATGACAAAGATATAATGTCAACATTCTCTTGAAATTTTTCAAATAATCATACAGTTAAATTGATAGAGTCTATCTTTGAATGTATTCTGATAAGAATATTTAACATTATCTTTACTAGTGACTCACGCCATCCCGCTTCACAACGTTAAAGAATGTCATGCATAATATCTTTATATCAAACCAAAAAGATTGACGATTTAAATATTCTACATCTAACGCTACTTTTTCTGGAATTGATAATTCATCTCTACCATTAACTTGTGCCCAGCCTGTAATGCCGGGTAATAATTTACTTACCCCCTTTTCAGTGCGCAGGGCAATTAAATCATCTTGATTGAATAATGCAGGACGAGGCCCTAAAAAACTCATATCACCTTTAAATACAGAGAATAATTGAGGAATTTCATCTAAGCTAGAACTGCGTAAAAAACCACCTATAGGAGATAAATATACTTCTGGATTATCTAAAAGGTGAGTTGCTACAGCAGGAGTATCTGTCAACATTGATCTAAATTTTGGCATCTTGAATATTTTATTATTTTTGCCAACTCTATCAGACCAATATAAAGCTGGGCCTTTTGATGATAAGCGAACAGCTATATAAATTAACAATATAGGAGCTGCTAAAAGAACAGTCACAGTAACACCCAGCAATAAATCAAAAATCCGTTTCATTCATATCCTTTAAAGATTTTTTGGCTTTAAATCCAAACGCCTCTAATTTAGCAGAAGAATAATACTCATCACCCAATAACTTGTTAATTTTATATTTAATTCGAGGACTTAATAAGCTAGCAATAATGAACAGAGTTTTTGGTACGCTCCACTTTGGAATTGATTTTCCAACCGCAATGGACATAGAGTTATAAATTTCACGAGATGAATAGTCAATGCCATCTGTGGCGATAAAAATTTCTCCGTTTGCTCTTTTTTTTTCAGCAACTAGTAAAATAGCTTGCACCAAATCATCTACATGTATCATAGAACGTCGATTGCCAGTTTCAGGTAAAGGTGGAAACCAACCTTTCTTAACGCCTCTTAGCATTAATTCTAAATTTCCCTTTACAGAGGGACCATAAACCAATGCCGGCCTAAGAATCACCACATGCATTTCTGATTTTTTTCCTAATTCAAGTAATTGTAACTCTGCTGCTCTCTTCGTTTTGCCATAAATGCCCTCAGGCTCAGCTTTATTATTAATGGAATTTTTTTCAATAATTACATTATCGCCAGCTTTAACACTACTAACAAAAACAAAGCATTTGACTCCACTTTTTATTGCAATCTTTGCCAGCTTGATCGTTGCATCCACATTAACTTTTTGATAGAGAGATTTAACTTTATTTTCATCTCTTATATCGTGTGCAAAGCCAGCAAGATGAAAAACTGTATCAATTGATTCTAATGCAAGCTCTGGAATACTTTCACTCTCAAAATCACAAATATAGGTATCAAAATTATTTTGTGCAAACCGAGATATTATACGAATTTCACATTCAGTAGTTTTTAATAGGCTTATTAATCTTTTTCCAATAAACCCAGTTGCACCAGTAACTAAATATTTATTCATATAGTTTACCCATAATTATTGTACTAATATCCTAGTCAAGTCATTAATAATATTCTCTTTATTAAATGTTTTATTAATTAGCTGATCATTATTAATTACAAAGGCCATTCTTTCACTTTCATTCATATTAATACAATCTTGAAAAGCATCATGTATTAACTCTACATCAGAAGGATTAATACATAATCCTAGATGGTTATCTCTAATAAGATCTGCTGTCTCTCCATTAATAATCGCCAATATAGGTTTTTTAGCAGCAATATAAGTTTGTGTTTTTGCTGGAACAGTCACTGAAAAAATTGGCTTATCAATGAGTGAAACGATTAAAAAATCACTAGCTTTATAGAATTTAGCCATTTCTTTGCGTTGTTTTATCCCATGAAAAACTATGCAACTGTTATGTTTTGATATTTTCATAAGTTGCTCTAAAAATGATCCATCGCCAATAATATTGAGTTGGGCTTTACCTTGATATTCATTTGATAACATGTTAAAGGCTTTTATTATATTTTCTAAATTTTGGACTTTTCCGATATTTCCAGCGAAAGTGAAATTAACTTTACCCTCATCACTTAAGCTAATCTCTTCTATGTTATTATTTAATTGAATTGCCCAGTTTGGTAGATAATTAAAATCAAGATTTTTTTTAACATAAGGTCTAAGCTTGTTTTCAAAACCCTTGCTTGTAATAGCAATAGAGGTAACATTATTAAACATAAACTTAACAAATAAATTAAGAAGTCTAGAAAGCACTTTAGTCTTCTTAAAACCATATGCATAGACACTATCTGGCCAAACATCTTGAACCCAAAACATGAGGGGTTTTTTATACAATTTTCTAATAACTACTGCGGGAACCATATCTGTTAAGGCTCCTAAATTAAATCCAAAAATATAGTCATACTTTCTGCCTATTAGAGCTGCAACAATGCTTCCTAAAGTCATAAAATTAATATATTTTAGTAACTTTTTAAACTTGTTGTCCTTATAGCCTGTTACTGCATAAACTCTATATATAGTCATAGCCTTATAAATTTCTTTACTAAAAAATTTATTTTTATATCCAGAAAATATTTTTCCAGCTGGATAGCTCGGGAAAAGTGTCAAAACATGGACATCATAGCCCCTATCTTGCCATGAGTGAGCTAATTCATTTATGTTGAATTGTTCAGGATAAAAACACTCAGTTACAATAAGTATTTTTTGATTATTCATATTTTATTCTTAAAGAGTTTCCCCTCTTATCTTTAAGACTTCTTTTAACCCATAGTGCGCTATGCGGCTTCTCAGTTATACTTTGATTAGCTGGACGGCTTTCTTTTGTATAGTAATATAGAATTATAGATTTTCTAGACTCATCTAAAGGAAAGTTCAAAGGTGCAGGAATTCCATGAAAACTATAATCATTAGTATCAAATACAACCAGACGATTAAAAATTGGTGCAATTTTTTTAATTATTTTTTTTCCACTTCTATCATAAAGACTAAGCTCACCCCCCCAATCTTTATTCCATTTTGGATTTAAGTAGAGTAGAACATTTAATCTCCTATTTAAACCAGATGCATCATGATAATTTCCATCAACATGCACGCCTAACAAACCCCCTTTTTGCATTATATTTAAACCACCGCCAGCATAATAGGCATCAGGCAAAAGTTTTTGTATATTAAAAATCTCTGAAAAAGCCCTGAGAAGATGAGCGCCATTGAGGATCTTTACGGCATCTATAATATTATCAGGTATATCAAATTCAGAAGTCCATGTAGTTCTCGATTTAACCTCAATATCATTATCATGCTCATGCTCCCAAATTGAATCATTAATATTAGGAAAACTACTTAAACACTTCTCGGCTAGATCTATTGGTAAAAAATTATCAACAACCAAATGCTTATAAGGCTCCAAAAAAATCTTCTTAGCTATTATTTTGTGAGCGCATTTTATTGATATTTTTTTTAACTGCGATTGATTCATATGAAAAAAAGTTAGATATTTTTATAGTTATATTTCTTATGATTTGATTTAATATCTATAGTCATTTGTTTTACCATTTGTTCATAAGATGGAATTTTATAATTAATCTCCTTCCGTGAATCAATAAAACTTTTATCTTGAGACTTTCCATCAATTGGTGTAATTTGAATTTGACTATTTGAGTATTTTTTAAACAATTTAAGAAGTTCATATTTATTTATGAAATATCCATTAGTTATATGATACAAACCAGTAATTTTAAAATCTATTGCCCATTTGATAGCTTTAGCAAGCTCCAAAGTAGTAACCCCCGACCAAATAGAATTAGTATAACCTTGAACATCACTATCTTGAGTAATAAACCATTGGAATAGCCCCTTTCCACTTGATTTCAATTCAGGACCAATAATAGATGACCTTAGAGTGATATTTGATTCATCAATAATTTCACCCAATTTTTTTGTTTCAGCATAGAGCCCTATTCCATCTCTGTTATCAAGCTCAGCATATCTTCCTTGCTTTCCAGAAAAAACACAATCTGTTGAAATATGAATAAGTTTGGATCCAACTTCTTTGGAAATCTTTTTTAATAAATGTGGTAGCAGTGAATTGAGATAAATAGCTCTTTCATAATTAGGGTTAACTTCATTTAAGTCCCCTATACAATTCACAATAAAATCAGGCTTCAGATCAATTATTGTTCTAAATAATAATTTATTGTCCGTAACATCCAAGATTATTGTATTAATTCTCAGTTTGGTCCGATAGGAAATATCATGAATTTCATAGTCAGAGTAATTTAATAAATAATTAACCACCTGATGGCCCAGCATTCCAGTGGAACCTAAAACTAATACTTTGTTCTTTAGGTTATTCATTTCAATGCCCTATTAAAAAATTATTGCAATAATCACAAACTTCTAAATGGTCAAACAAGCCCTTAAATAAAATGAAAAAACCTTTTAAAAATTATTCAAATTTTACAGGATGGCAAACTTATAAATTTATTTAAGAAATATAATACTTAAGAAAAAATCTTAATATTTCCTCCATACAACTCTATTCACATAGTCAGTATAGCTATAAATAATTCGAATGACCTTTGAAGAGACATTGGACATACTGTAGTCAGAAACTTGCCTTAATAATCGTTTGTTACCCTTAGGTTGATCATCTAACAGAGTAATTGCTTGAAAAATTCGATCTAATTCAAGCCCAACCATCATTACTGATGCCTCCTCCATTGCCTCCGGTCTCTCATGAGCTTCTCGAATATTTAAAGCAGGAAAATTTAGAATTGAAGATTCTTCACTAATCGTACCACTATCTGAAAGAACAACTTTTGAAGAAGTTTGTAACTTATTATAATCAATAAATCCGAGTGGCTTTAATAATTGAACTTTCTTGTGAAATTTTACTTTAGATTCATTAATTCGACTTTGTGTTCGAGGATGAGTAGATACAATAACTGGAAAATTATATTTTTTAGCAATATTATTTAAAACATCTACCAACTTTAAAAAATTAATCTCAGAATCAATATTCTCTTCTCTATGAGCACTAACAACAAAATATTCTCCCTCTATTAAATTTAATTTTTTCAATATGTTGGACTTTTCTATACCATCTTTATGATGAGATAAAACTTCATACATTGGACTTCCCGTTTTTATAACCATATCTGGCTTAAGCCCTTCTCTTAATAAATACTCTCTAGCAATAGAGCTATAAGTTAAATTAATATCTGCTGTGTGATCAATAATTTTTCGATTAATTTCTTCTGGTACTCTCTCATCAAAGCAACGATTACCAGCCTCCATATGGAATATTGGAATTTTTCTTCTTTTTGCCGGAATTACAGCGAGACAACTATTTGTATCACCTAAAATTAACATTGCTTCTGGCTTTACTTGATCCAATATTCTATCGACCTCAATAATAACTTTACCAATCGTCTCAGCACCATTTTTACCAGCAACATTTAAGAAATAATCTGGTTTTCTAACTCCAAGATCTTTAAAAAATATCTCATTTAATTCATAATCATAGTTTTGCCCAGTGTGAACTAAAATATGTTCACAAAAATCATCAAGTTTTGATATTGTTATTGATAAACGAATAATCTCTGGACGCGTTCCAACAACTGTAATTACTCTCATTTTTTTCATATTAAGCCTCATAAGAAATTATAAATAAAAGCTACAGTTTCTATAATATTTTCACTAAACTATTAAAAATTATCACTCGATAGATAACTTAAATATGTTGAGTATAAGGCACTATTGAAATCTTTATCAATATTTTCAATAAATGAGGTATTGCGATTTTCTTTAAAGCCTTCAATTTGTCTAGCTAAGTCTCCTAAAGTAACTGAATATTCAGGTCTGATTATTGGGCGAGAAAATCCCTTAAATTGATTATCTAACAACCTAATAATATCAGTGATCACATCATCGATATACACAAGTATAAGCTGCGTCTGTGAATCATTAATTTTTATAGGCAGGTTGTTTGCAATATTATGACAAAAGGTTGCCACAACAGAATTATAATTTGGCTTGCACCATCTTCCAAATACACTAGGTAATTGATATAACGCGACAGGATTGCCTGTCTCTAAAGACAATAATTCAACCAATACTTCTGCCGCATATTTACTTTTTCCATAAGGATTATCTAGCTTAGCTTGGGTAGATGAAGCAACAATAAGAGGTATTTCTCTTCCTCCTTCATTTCTTATTAGTTGACAAATTGACTCAGTCAAGCCAACATTAATTGTTTTAAATTCAGATTTATTTACAGGCCTATTTACTCCCGCAAGATGAACAATCACGTCAGATTGAATAACTTTATCATGAAGATCATAAGTAGAATCATCTCTAGTAAAAGGCAAGACTGAATATTCCTCATTTTCATTTAATCGTGCACTAAGATTTTTTCCAATAAAACCTTGCTGGCCTGTTATTAATACTTTCATTTTAGGTATTTAGATACTTCATCTCATCAACTTCAGTTTGTATAAAAGAACTTTTTTTTATATTATCTTCATCTAGTTCATATTTTTGTTGTTATTTTTTGGATTTGCTTCCATTAAAAAAGAGCATTGAAGACTTTCACTTTCTATAATAGAAAGTAATATATAAATTCTATCAAAATACTTATCTTTAAGTATACTGAATCTTAATGTCATTCTGAACTCAATTATAAGATTATTCTCATGTTACTCAATGTAAATATTAGCATTAACACAGCGCCATGAATAAATGGCAAAATTAAAATAACAATCTTATTCATTCTAATTAATTTAAAAATTTAGTAAATAAAAATCTTAGCTATTTTGAATTTTTTACTCTATGTTTTTCAAGATTCCAATCTAGCAGTTCATGTATCTGGTTGTCATTAAGGGTTTTAATCTTATATTTAGCATTTAAACGACTAACCACATCATAGTAACACCTTAATTGTGCCAATTGAGTAAAGCTTAATTTATTAAGAGAAAACACACCAACACTCTTAATAAATACTAGATCAGGCCTATCTTTGGAGTATAAAAACTCTTCTAAACTATTATAACAAAACGACTTCCCACCTAAAAAAACAACATGATCAGGGTACAGAGCCCAATTAAATTTAGTATGTAAAAAAAAAGCATTATTTTCAACTAAATTATTAATTTCTATATCATTAATAGAATGGTATCCTTTCGGAGTAGCTCCTTGGATAATTTTAAGAAGTCTATTACTGTCTTTAATGGCATGATTTTTTGCAGTATCCTCTATGAAATTCAGGATTTTAATAATTTCTTCAATATCTGCCCCTCCAATAACAACTCCGTGATTTTGCAAAAATATAATCTGAACACCTGGAGAATCTATTAATATTTTACTGATTGCCTCTGCCAAATCAGGGCCTGGTTTTTTATAATCAACATAAGCAGAATTGTATGTATTTTTTAAAATAGAGTCCAGTAATTCTGAGTAATTCTGAGTAACCAAATACGCTAACGTTTCAACCGCATGCACATGTAATACAATTTTATGTGGCATCAAACTATGTAATATAGTTTCAATAGATGGACGCAGCTCTGATAAAGCTAAAGTTTGTATATCAACAGAATAATTAGATTTTGCTATTTCTTTTTTGATATTTTTTAGATCTACTGGTACGAAAATATCTTTTTTTTCAGCATCAGCCATCCACATTCCAGATGCTTTAACCCAAAGAGTGTCTCCATCTTTCCATGAAATATTGCCACCAGCACCTTGGACTAACATAGGATTTGATCCAATTATTGTACAAAATTTCTCAACAGCTTCACGGATATTATTTACTTCCAACTTACACTCCTTTATATATTTTTTGTAAAGTTGTCATCATTTTAAAATTACTTTTTGCGCCATTAAATGATACTCAAGATTATTTCCAATCATCTAAACATTTTCTGCATCAGCCTTAAATTTATTGAACGTGATTTTGAAAGGCTTAATATTTGGCTAATAAAGTTGTCCAATATATTTGCTCGAAATTGAGTTTTGTCAATATTATAGTTACGATTTCAAACGTAAAGATTATTCATTATTCCCTATTCCCTATTCCCTTAATTAAGTTTCTTAAATCCTTGTAATTTTTGAAACTAGCATGTGGCTTAAACTCGCCTATACCTTCTGGTGTACCTGAACTAATCTTTTGTAATGTTGTAGCATTTATACATTTATCAGCGCCCGAAATATCATTGATTGGATTATCCCCAATCATCCAAATACGATCTCCTTTAGTTTGCATTTTTTCTAAAGCAATTTTAAATGGTGCTTCATGTGGTTTATCAAAACCAGCTTCTTCGCTTGTTACAATGTAATCAAAATAATGGTCAAGCCCGAAATAAACTACTTTTCTAAATTGTATTTGAGCAGTTAAATCAGTGACTATTGCAGTTGGGATGCCTAACAACCGAATGTCATCCAATAATTCTTTAACGTCATCAAACAAAATCGCATTACTTAGAAAAGTCCTCCAATATGTTTGCTCAAAATCCAACGCCAATAAAACTTGCGAACCTAGGCCCATAATTTCGAGCATACGTTGTAGATAAAGCAAACGACTATGAGATGATGCCGTGTTTTGAAGGCGTGTTTTAACATGGTTTCTAGCTTCTTTGAAAGCCCTGTCGAACTCTTCTGGTGTAATTGAAAAAGTATTCACAACTTTATCACGCACTGCATTTTGTGCAGCATTATGAGCGGGTTCATAAGGATAGAGGGTGTTATCTGTATCAAATAAAAATGCCTCTGGAAGGCAAGTAAATCTAGATGAGTTATTAATTTTCATTTTATGAATCGTTTTGTTAATATTTGACTAATATGAGAGATTGTAATTAACTGCATTAAGCCCAATACACCATCTTGCCATTTTGGTGTTAAATCTAAAAATTCCATTAAGTTTGGACAGAGTATCTTTGCTGATAATGCAATATCAGCAGCAGATGTTTCACCTTCAATCGTAATTTTCACTCCGCCATCCTCACTAAGCACGATGTCGACATGCAAGCCACACACACCTACTAAAACACGATTTAAGGCAATCTCATTTAGCCCATGGCGAGTTTTGACTATTAGTTTCAAGGGAGGTGTTTTTTTATAATCTATATTTTCAAGTAAACGTGGATGGATGGGATGCAAGGACAGCACTAGATCTGCATAGGCCGATTGTGGATGAATAAAACGAATAGAGTCGCTTCCTCTTTTTTCAAATTCATTGAGCACTTTTTCGACAGTATGCCCACGATCTCCAACATCACGATTCAGCTTAAAGTGTCGACGCAATCCTTCATCAATATCAAGATAAATTTTCAAGTTGTAGCAATCTCTGAGTATTGGAAGATAAAGGGCATGTAAACCATTAGCAATAATAAAGTCGTTACTTTTGATTTTATGGAGCTGACCCATCTGTCCCTTTTCATGATCATAATGTCTGGTCTGAATCTGCTTGCCATCAGCTAAAGAAATAAGATCATGGCTAAAACCTTCTAGATCATTAGCCATCGGATTGAGAGGGGTCATTATCTGCCACATAGGTTTTTTTCTATCCCAAAGATGATAATCATCCCCAGAATGTTTAACCACTGAATGAGTACCAAATAAACCAGTAATGGAATCACAAAAAGTATCTTTTCCCGATCCAGAATCACCTGCAACTCCAATCAAAAATGACTGCCGGCTTAGTCTAAAAAAATCATTCCGACTTATTGCCTCACGCCATATGCGCACTACCATTATCAAACCAATGGCTACCATTATTGTTTGTATGATTGACACTGTATGAGACCCTAACAACGAGACATCAGAGAGAAGACGACCCAAATCAAAGACATTCCCATTGCTAAATTGAAGCGGCATCATAAGCAATGTGTTTAGGACATAGAGTATCGAAAATAACCCTGTCAAGACAATTGCAACACGTCCACTCGTAGCTTGATAGAAAGCAAGAAAAGGTATGCACCAAATAAACCAACCTGGTGAGGCAGGTATCATAAGCACAATCAATAAGAATACTATGCCAATGGCGGCATGAAATAAATCAAAGTTAAGACGTTTAATTCTCCACACCCAATAAAGTGCGACTAGATAGATTAGTGGAACAATATAAACCGAGAATTGTCCGCCTATATTGACGAAAAGATAATAGATTTTATCCATTTCTGGATTCCAAAAAAGCATTTGTAGGCCTGACTCAGAAAAGAGGAAAGGGAGACCTAATAGCATCAATCCAATAGAAAAACCTAAGACAAATCTCAAAAGCCGTTGCCGCAATGCTTTATTGTTAAACAGATAGATTGCAAAAAAAGGTAGGGCGATGATCATACTGAGTTTAGCTGAAATAGCAGCTGCACAGAGAACTCCAGCCAACTTGAGTTTAGTCTGTCGGATGAAAAATATCGATAGGGTTAATAACAAAGCCGGGATTATGTCATTATAACCCAGTGCATAGCAGGCAAAAATAACAATGGGTGACAACCAATACGCAATTAGAAGTAGATGTTGTCGCTTCGGCAAAAGTTTATCCAGTGTATAAAGCAAACTAAAGTCAGCCATGAGCAATGTCAGTTCATAGCCATAACTCAGAGGCAGGTTTGAGAGTTTAGTTATCAATGTCATTGGTAATAAAACCAACCACATGGCGTAGCCATACGGAAACGCATCGATTACTCCTTCACCAGCAATCCAAGTTGACCACGGATCGAATGTTAGCGTATCAGTAGTGACTTCCATAAAAGGAATGTACCAAATTGTCATAGCATCTGGCGCCATATAAATGATGATCACCAAACGCAGCACTACACCGATAAGGAAAAGCGGATTAAGATAAAGCCTATTCATTATTGACAGCCCACTTTTCCCATAAATCGGG
>Ga0115000_10004210_pt1 | contig 11826 bp, 9 predicted proteins | sample ArcticOcean_MG_C_6_FD_89690 | JGI IMG/M metagenome (GOLD analysis project Ga0115000, IMG submission 89690) | Marine microbial communities from western Arctic Ocean - ArcticOcean_MG_CB8_128 | ecosystem: Environmental > Aquatic > Marine > Oceanic | place: Arctic Ocean: Canada Basin | collected... | reverse complement strand
GAGGCGAGTTTGTAGCTTGTTGAACTGGGTCTGCATTCTGCTAGACTCAAAAAAGGACTTTATCTCAACCTATAGGCCACGAATGCAGGTTGCTTTGGTATAGTTATACTCAAATGGTTTTTAACGCATCGAGAGATCGCCAAATCAGAATGAAAAACTACGACGCAATCATCATTGGAGCGGGCCACAATGGTCTTACCAACGCCGCTTTTCTAGCCAAGGCCGGCCTTGATGTTGTTGTTTTAGAAAAGAATGATTATATCGGTGGTGCCACCGCTAGTCTTGAGTTGCATCAGGACTGGAAATATTCAAACTGTTCCTACGTGTGTAGCCTGTTTAGACCTGAAATCTACCAGGCCCTTGATCTAGGGCGGCATGGTTTAGAGGTTGTGCCATTGCAGGGCAGTGTAACCTTTAAACAAGATGGTGATTATTTGGGCAGTTATCACCAGCCCACTGTTTGGCGGCGAGAAGTTGCTAGGCATTCCAAACGTGATGCTGATGCAGCGATTAGGTTTGATGCTGACCTGATGAAATGGTGTCGCTTGATTCGTGGATTTTTACTGCGTACACCACCTGATCCTGCGTCTTTCAAAATACGTGATGCTATGGAATTCGCCTACTTGCTGAAGCGTTTTTATAGCCTCAGTGAAAGTCAGATTTACGAGTTCATCCGTTTCTTTACCATGTCGATTGCTGAGTATCTCGAACAGTACTTCGAGAGTGATGTCATTTTGGCGCATTTTTCTGGTGGTAGCATTATAGGGACTGGACTCGGTGTTTATTCTCCAGGAACAGCTTACGTCTTACTGCATCATGCAATGGGTGATGTTGATGGCAATGTAGGTTCTTGGGGGTTTGCTCGTGGTGGCATGGGTTCTGTCTCAGCAGCTATTGGGTCCGCTTTTAAATCTTATGGGGGTAACATACGCACCAATGCTGAGGTACAAAATATTATTGTTAAGGGTCGCAAAGCAACCGGTGTAATGCTGGCCTCTGGCGAGCAAATCTATGCCAAGGCGGTAGTCTCCAACCTTGATGCGAAGCGTACTTTCCTGAGTCTGATGGATGCCAATGATATTCCAGCGGATTTGGTTAAACGTGCTGAAAACTTTAAGATTAGGGGCTCCTCTGGCAAGGTCAATATTGCCCTTGATGGCATGCCTGAATTTCCGGCACTGCCCAAAGGGTCCCCGTTAACTCTGGGTCATATGCACTTTACCGATACATTGGAGAGACTTGAGCGAGCCTATGATGATTGGAAGGATGATCGATGGTCTCAGGACCCCTATGTCGATATGGTCATTCCAACGCAGTATGACCCAACCATGGCACCTCCGGGTAAGCACATGATGTCGGTATTTGTGCAGTATTGCCCGGTTGAAGCAGACGGGGGATGGACCGACGCTAAACGTGACGCCTTCGGCGCTGCAGTGATCGACCAAATAGCCGATTACAGCCCTAATTTTAAAGATCTTATACTGCATGCCGAAATACGCACACCCCGTGAGCTTGAAGCCGAGGTGGGGTTGACGGAAGGTAATATATTCCAAGGCGAGTTAACTCTGGACCAGCTGATGTTTAATCGTCCATTTCCAGGTTATGCTCAGTATAGGGGCCCGGTAAAAAACATGTATATGTGCAGTTCCTCTAATCATCCTGGCGGCGGTGTGATGGGTGCGCCAGGCGCAAATTCAGCGCGGGAAATTCTTCGAGATCTCGGTAAACCTAATACCACTCCGGAGGACTTTGGCGATGACTAAGTCTAACTCAGTGGTGATTATAGGTGGTGGCCACAACGGCTTAATCTGTGCGAGCTATCTTGCCAAAGCGGGCCACTCAGTTGAGGTATTGGAAGCCAGAGACACAGTCGGTGGCGGTGCATCTACAGCGGCTTTTGCCGAGGGCTATAGAACCTCCGGCCTGGCACATGTCCTTTATGGGCTTAATGCCAAAGTCTGTAAAGATCTTAAGTTAAATATCGTTAATCCCTCGTTCACCCAACCCGTTGACACTATTTCACTGCAACGCGATGGCGATCATCTCACCCTAGGTCGGGATGAGGTTTCAGCAAACAGCCTGTCGGCAAAAGACCTTGAGGCCTATCGGGGATTTAAAAAAGAATTTCGAGGCTATGCCAAGGCGCTACAACCGCTGATGATGAATACGCCTCCACGTCTAAAGGACATGGACAAAAAAGATAAATTAACCCTGGCGAAACTAGGCTGGAGCCTGCGCTTTGGTCTTGGTACTAATTCTATGCGTGAGTTTCTTCGTGTGGGCGGTATTAATATTTATGACGTTCTCAATGAGGTATTCGACAGCCCTGCGCTAAAGGGAGCAATCTCCGTGGATGCCGTTTTGGGTCAGCATATGGGCCCGCGTACACCCAATACAGTGTTGACCTACTTGCAGCGGCTATGGGGCGAGACGCAGACAGTGCAGAGTATTCCCATAGGTGGCATGGGCAAGGTCTCAGCGATGTTAGAAACCACCGCGGTCGAGGCTGGTGTGACCATAAGAATCGGAGCTAAAGTCGCTAAGATCTTAGTCGAAAACGGACGCACACAGGGTGTTCTCTTGCAGTCTGGTGAACGGGTCGATGCCGACATCGTTGTATCTAATGCCGATGCTAAAACCACCTTCATCGATTTGGTGGGCGCGCCGCAGTTAGATGCAATGTTCTGTCACCGGGTTAACTCGGTGCGCCAGAATGGTGATGTTGCCAAATTACACTTTGCTCTAAATGAATTGCCTGCTTTCAATGGACTGCCCACTCAGCAGTTAGCACAGCGGCTAATTATTGCCCCCGATATGCGCTATGTGGAGCATGCTTTCAATCATTCTAAATATGGTGAGTTTTCAGAGAACCCGGTATTGGAAATGACTATTCCCAGCGTGAGTGATTCTTCACTAGCACCAGCGGGTCATCATGTAATGTCGGTATCGGCGACTTTTGCGCCCTATCATTTAAAAGAAGACTGGCAGCAGGACAGTCGAGATGCTTTTGTGCAAAGAGTAACGGAGACAATTGAGCAGTATGCACCAGGATTTTCGGCCTCCCTGGTCGCCTTCCAACTGCTCACCCCGGTGGACATTGAAGATCAATATAATATTACTGGTGGTCATTGGCACCATGGTGAATTAAGTATTGATCAATCGTTTATGATGCGCCCAGTGCATGGGGCGGCGCAATATCAAACGCCTATTGATGGACTCTACCTGTGTGGTGCTGCGGCCCATCCTGGCGGCGGCATTACAGGTGTTCCCGGTCACAATGCGGCTCAGCGGATATTGGCGATGGGAGACATGTAATGCCGACTCAAACGGATAGCCACCCAGCGACTGATTTTAGAGAAGTTCTACAACCAAGTCCCTTTCAGACTCGCATTGATGAGCAATGCTTGGTGCAAGAGTGGATGTCCTGGAATGGGTATAAGACCGCCCGAGTGTTCGATACGCTGGCGTCTGAGTACTTTGCCGTTCGCAGTACTTGCAGTGTTATGGATCTAACTCCGATGGAGAAATACCGGATCACCGGTCCCGATGCAATGGCGTTTTTGAATCGCCTGGTTACGCGCGACATTTCTGCGCTCAAGCCTCGGCGAGTCACCTATGTCATTTGGTGTAATGATGAGGGCAAAGTGCTTGATGATGGGACTATTTTTCACCTCAGTGAAGGTGACTATAGGCTCTGTTCTCAGCACCATCAATTGGACTGGTTACTGCTGTCTAGTCTGGGGTTTGACGTTAATATAGAGCAGGAAACACACAATATAGCGGCCTTAGCGGTTCAAGGCCCTACGTCCTGTTCTGTGTTGACCGCGGCAGGTGTTACAGGTGTGGAACGACTTAAACCGTTTGATATCGGTTACAGCACACTCAACGGAATCGATGTAATGGTCTCCCGGACAGGGTTTACCGGTGACCTAGGTTATGAAGTATGGGCTGATCCAACCAAGGCTCTTGCTGTCTGGGATGCTATTTTCGCGGTTAAAGAACAGGGTTTGTTTGATATACGGCCAATTGGTCTTGGTGCTCTCGATATGGTGCGTATCGAAGCTGGTTTTATTATGCCTGGCGATGACTTTAACACCGCTGAAACCGCAGTAAGGGCAGATCGAGACCGATCACCCTTCGAGCTGGGTCTGGCTTGGTTGGTTAGTTTTAAAAAGCCCTATTTCACCGGTAAAAAGGCCCTCCTAGCGGAATCAAAAATGCTTACAGGCCGCCGCTTAGTGAGGCTCTCAGTAGAGGGCAATAAAACGCCCACAGATGCCTTCCTTTATGACAGTAAGGGCGGGTCACGTATAGGTACCATTAAATCTTGTGTATGGTCGCCTATACTGAAGATGAACGTATCCTTGGCGGATGTCGAATTCGTAAAGGGTAAGCCGCCTGAAAATATCTGGGCAGAGATCTATTACCAAAAAGAGCTTGAGTGGCGAGCTACCTGGGCTAAGTGTACTATGTCAACAAAACCATTTTGGAGTCATCCTCGAAGTTCGATTACTCCACCCAATAAGTTTTAGGCGGTCGATTTAGCAGGAGTCTTAGGATGATAACTGGACGATGTGAATGCCAAAAAGTGCGGTTTCAGGTCGATGGCGAAATAAACGATTACAGTCACTGCCACTGCAGCCAGTGCAGACGCCTGCATGGCGCGGCCTTTGCTTCATATGCTGGAGTCGAGCGCACTGCTTTGAGATACCTTTCCGGTAAGTCAGAAATATCTTCTTATGCTTCTTCAGATAGTCACCAGAGACTGTTCTGTAAAAACTGTGGTTCTAATATTTTGGTGGCAACGACAGAGGAGCCTAATGCACTCTATCTTGCCATGGGGGTGATCGACGGCAATCCAAAATTGCCACCTGCTTACCATATCTTCATGGGCTCCAAGGCGCCCTGGTATGAATTCGATAATAGGGGTGAGCAGCACGATACATTCCCCGATGAGTAAGTAATGCAGCAGTCTACAAGGGGTTTTAGCCATGATACAAAACATAAAGTTAGCAATTTTTAACCACGTCAGGCTACTAAAGATCCTCGCGTTTTTTAGTTGGAGTATGCTCATGCTGATGGTTGGCGTTGTCAGTCAGGATCATATCGGTATTACTAATGTCTATGCTGATGGCCATGCCAGTACTAATCTATCCATTGTCCGTTTGGATCGGCAGCGATTGGAAGGTGAAAATCTGGGTGATTTTGCACCCTATGAACCGGATGCTGGCAATCTTGTTGCGCGTGGCCATGATTATTTTTACAGTGCCGATGAAAATTTTGGGATTGGTGTGTGGGAGAGTAAGCCGGGTCAAATGAGCTATGATGATCTTGAATATGATGAATTAATGTTGGTCCTTGAGGGTAGTTTAATCATGACGAACAACTATGGAGAGAAGGAGGTGTATAAGGCCGGAGAGGGCTTAGTGTTACCGCAAGGCTGGAGCGGGACATTGACTGTGGCTGAGTCGGGCGTAAGAAAAATATGGGTGTCTTACATGGGTGGCATCAAAGGGAAGTGATTTCCAAAATACAGTAAAACTGAGATTCCTAATCAAATAAAATATAAAAATAAGGAATGGTAATGTTTCATAAAACTAATAGATCTGTTTTGGCGGTGTCTTTTTTACTCACCGCATGCAGTGCTCCAGACTCAACCACAGAGGTCGCTGTCAGCGAGGCTAGCAACAGTCATCTCGGTGAGCAATCCGAGACTCACAGTTGTGATAATGCCAACCAAAACGGCACAGCACTGTTTGGGGATCTGCACATACATACTCGCTACTCATTTGATGCCGCGGCTAACAGTACTGGGGCAACTCCTGAAGATGCCCATCGCTATGCTCGCGGAGAAGAGATTCCTATTTTTCCCATTAACGATCAAGGGGTTGCTGTTGGCCGCACCAAAATAGATCGTCCGTTAGACTTTTTGGCAGTGACTGACCATGGCGAATTTCTCGGTGAGCGAGCGCTGTGCCGAACGGCGTCTTCGCCGGTATACAGCACAGCGTTTTGTGTTGGCTATAGATCTGATGAACGTCTGGGTATGGTGATGTTGTCTAGCGTCATTACTACTGAGACACCAACAAGAATCCCCGAGATCTGTGGTCAGGATGGCAGTCTCTGTCGCGATTATGCCAAGTCTCCTTGGGAAGATATTCAAGCAGTCTCCAATCGCGCCAATACACCCTGTGAATTTACTAGTTTTGTCGCCTATGAATATACCGGAACCCCCGGGGTCTCTAACTATCACCGCAATGTTATTTTTAGAAATGACGTGGTACCAGCTTTGCCTGTCAGTTATATCGACGCACCTATTGATAGCAAATTGTGGGCCGCGCTGGATGATGCTTGTGACCCCCAACAAGGTTGTGATTATCTGACTATTCCACACAACACTAATCTATCTAACGGACGCATGGCGCCCTACATGCAGCTTGAAAATACCACTGAAGTAAAACGAGCCTATGCGCAGAAACGTCTGCAACGCGAGCCTATCATGGAGATTTTCCAACACAAAGGTGGCTCAGAATGCATTAACGGCTTGAGCAGTATTTTTGGTGCGCCTGATGAATTGTGTAATGTGGAAGCCGTTAGGCGAATCGGTGAGAAAAAAACCTACAGTGTTCGTGATTATGAAGCGGAGGGGATTGCCATGATGGAAACGTCGTCGGTAACTAAAGAATGTGACTCTAATGAGATTGGTGAGAACGGCATGGTGGGTGCCGGATGCGTTCATCCCACGGACTTCCAGCGATCAGCTTTATTGGTGGGTTTGAGGGAGGAGCAGACTATTGGTTTAAATCCCATTAAGTTAGGCATTATTGCCGCCACCGATACGCATTCGGCAAACGCCGGTGGTGTAAAAGAATCAGCTTGGGTGGGTGCTGTAAGTGGTGAAGGTTCAGCAATAGAGCGTTTGCAGCCAGGGCTTTTGACTAGCGGTATCGATGGAAATCCGGGTGGTTTGGCGGGCGTATGGGCCAAAGAAAACACCCGTGATGCAATTTTCGATGCGATGCTGAGAAAAGAAGTATTTGGCACCTCTGGCCCTAGAATTAGACCCCGGTTATTTGCCGGTTGGTCATTGGATCAAGGACTTTGTGAGCGCAGCGATATGATTGCTCAAGCTTACACAAATGGGGTTCCTATGGGTGGTGATCTAATGCCATCAGCGTCTGCGGTTAAACCATCATTCTTAGCTTATGCAGTGAAGGACCCAGATGGGCAAAAGTTACATGCTCTAGAGCTGATTAAAGGCTGGATCGACGACCAAGGCAAGATGACCGCAGAGGTAATTCCTGTTGCTAGTAATGAGAAAGGCGCAGACAGTCTTTGTGCGGTGTATGTCGACAACAACTTTGAAGCGTCTCAGTCGGCTTATTATTACCTGCGCGCTGTTGAGCCCGAGACAGCTCGTTGGCATACCTATGACTGCGCTTCTATTGATGAGGGACAGCGCCCACCGGTGTGCACTGATGGAAGCTACCCAGAAACTATCGTAGAAATGGCTTGGACATCACCAATCTGGTACCAGGGAAAGGATTAAAATAATTATATAGGGACATATTATGGATAGGTCGGAGTCTGCATTATGAATGCCAAAGTGATCACTATTGGACAACAATCATTTGAGATTCGCCAAACTATTAAGTGGCTCGTTTATACTTTAGTCATTATTAATTTTGGCTTCTATATCAGGAATGACTTGGTCATTGCCGGCCATACTCTGTATAGCGGAAGCTCTCTTCTAGAGATCTCTCGAGCCTTTGCGACCACCATTGATGAAAGTGCTTGGATTATCTTGCTACTGCTGTTCGAGCTAGAGACCTACCTTTTGTCGGACGACCCCCTATCTCGTGCTAAAACGCTATTAATGCAAGGCATAAGACTGGTCTGCTATATATCATTGGCGCACACCCTTTATGCTTATGGGGTTTATCTGGCTGAAATCTATGCTGCAGTCCCTGTTGAAGAAGTTACTAACCTTTGTCAGTTGATCGGCAAAGATCTCTCCTATGCGTCTAACTTAGTGTATTCCGAAATCAACAGTAGTAATTGCGCCAGTTTATCCTCAGCCAATCAGTTCTTTTATGTGGATCCTCCCACCTTCTTTATTGTTGAAGACGCAGCGGGGTTAGCGATCGAAAAACAATTAGCGTGGATTGATATTTTTGAAGCCATCATTTGGTTGCTCATACTGCTTAGTATTGAGGTTGCAGTTTGGCTACAGGACAGAAATATTGGCCAAGGGCTAATTTTCAAGACTTTAAGCATCACAAAATGGTGTCTCTACTCTTTGCTTTGGGCCGCTGCGGGGTATTGGATCTATCGAGGCCACTACATGTTTGCCTGGGATGAGTTTGTCTGGATTGCGGGCTTTGTCGCTATCGAGATGAACATTGTTGAATGGCGTAATGAAATTAATGACGCTGAAGTTTAGTGATCAATGCGTATAGGCGCGGTAGTGAGAGGAGGGGGCTAATACTAGTCTCCCTATAACGTTCAACTTCAAGAGAGTCTCTGTTGCAAGCATACGACAATATAATCATTGGCGGTGGCCATAACGGTCTTATCTGTGCCACCTATCTGGCTCAAAAAGGCCAGTCAGTGTTACTGCTAGAAGCCACTGATACCCTGGGTGGTTTAGCGAGCACGCGTGAATTTCACCCGGGTTTTAGGGTTCCTGTCGCCCACAGCTTAAGTCATTTCTCCGAGACGATAGTCAAGCAATTAAATCTACTCGATCATGGCTATAAGCCTAGCAAAGACACGCTCGACACTATTGGTTTGAACCTGGACGGTGAGCATGTAGTTGTTTCTGGGGAGCAGGTCACGGGCGTAAGTAGTTCAGACCAAAAAACCTATGCGGATTATCTCGCGCTGCTGAAGCGTTTTGCCAAGATGCTCAAGCCATTTTGGCTAAAAACCATGCCACGTATTGGCGACAACAGTTTCCCTGACCTGATGACATTTGGGCAACTCGGTCTTAAATTACGCCTCTTGGGCAAAAAAGATATGGGTGAGTTTATGCGCGTTGCGACGCTGCCCGCACGCGATTTGATGGATGAGAATTTTGATAATGAAATATTAAAAGCGATGCTTAGTTGGGATGGTCTTATTGGCTCCAAGATGGCTCCGCGCTCTCCCAATGCGACTGTGTTAAATATGTTGTATCGCATGAGTGGCCAGCATCATGGCGCCCATTCACTGCCCGAAGGCGGTATAGAAAACTTAGTTAATGCGCTGCATAATGCAGCCCTGGACGCCGGTGTTACTGTGCAGACGAGGGCTTTAGTTAAGCGTATTGTCATTGAAGGTGATACCACTGGATTGGCAGCCACTGGCGTTGAGCTTGCCGATGGAACGCTAATCAATGGTGCTCGGGTGGTTTCCTCGGCAGATCCCAAGCAGACCTTCCTTAACTTGGTGGGAGCGAAAAATCTTGAAATTGGTTTTACTAATCGAATTAATCGATTGCGCTGCGACGGGTATGTCGCCAAGTTGCATTTGGCATTGGACGGAGCGCCAAAATTCACGGGTATAGAAACACCCAATGGTCGCATGATTATTGCACCAAAATTAGATGCCATTGAGTTTGCCTTTGACGATGCAAAATACGGGCAATACTCTCAATCACCGGTTATGGAAATTATTGTTCCCAGCGTAAAAGATCAATCATTGGCGCCAGCCGGTAAACAGGTGCTGTCTGCCCATGTTATGTATGTTCCTCACACACTTAAAGGTGGCTGGACAGAAGAGGCGCACCAACATTTATATCAGCGCTTGATTGAGACTCTCGAGTCCTATGCTCCTGGCATTGGACAACAAATTATTCATGGCGAACTTCTAACACCGGCAGATTTAGAGCAAACCTACCACCTTACTGGCGGCCATTGGCATCATGCAGAATTGTCTATGGACCAAATGTTGATGATGCGGCCCACCTATGAAGCCGCTCAATATAGCACCCCAATTCCTGGGCTTTATCTGTGTGGCGCTGGAAGTCATCCTGGCGGAGGATTGATGGGTGGCCCAGGCCATAACGCCGCCAAAGAAATTATCGGGGCGAAGAAATAGCAATGAAAAAGTATGATGCCATTATTATCGGTGCCGGCCACAATGGATTAACCAATGCAGCCTACTTGGCTAAAGCAGGTCTGGATGTGCTGGTTGTTGAGAAAAACGAGTACATTGGCGGTGCTGCGGTGACCCGTGAAATGCATGACGGCTGGTTTTACTCAAGCTGCTCCTATGTGTGCAGCATGATGCGACAGACTATTCATCGCGATCTTAATCTAACCAAGCATGGTCTGGTTTTAGTACCGTATCTTGGCACGGTAGTATTCGCCGATAACGGTGACACCATGACTAGTTATCACTCTGAAGAGGCCGAATATAATCAACTGCGGCGTCGCTCGCCCCATGATGCAGATGCAATGTTTCGCTTCCAGACCGACCTTGGCCGCTATGCCCAACTTATTCGTAAAACACTGCTGCGAACCCCGCCAAATCCAACCTCCTTTAGGCCGAGAGATATAAGGGAGCTGCTGTGGTTGGCGAAAGAATTTTGGTCGCTCGGGGAAAAAGAGCTCTACGAGTACATCCGCTTTTTCACCATGAGCGCCGCTGATTTTCTAGATGACTATTTTGAAGATGACCTAATAAAAGCTGCAATGGCCAGCCCAGGTGTTATTGGTACCGCCTTGGGGGTGTACTCACCTGGATCGGCTTATATTTTACTGCATCATGTGATGGGTGATGTGGATGGTAATGTGGGTGCCTGGGGTCTGGCAAGAGGTGGCATGGGCGCTATTTCTAACGCTATAGCAGGGGCTTTGCATGAGCATGGAGGCGAGATTCGCACCAATGCTGGGGTTGATAAAATTGTGGTTAAAAACGGCAAGGCAACGGGCGTTGTGCTGGATAATGGTGATGAACTACATGCTAAGATCGTGGTGTCTAATATGGATGCCAAACGCACCTTTACCCAATGCATGGACAAAAATGATTTGCCGGCGGGAATTTACGAAAAAGCCAAAAACTTCAAAATTAGAGGCTCCTCCGGCAAGGTCAATATTGCACTATCGGGCTTACCCAAATTCAATAATGTGGCTGATAACCGATACATTAACCGAGGTGGACAGGGTTTTGTGGGTTCAATGGAAACTATGGAACGCGCCTATGACTGCTGGAAGCACGGTCGCTGGTCTGAAGACCCCTTTATAGAATCAGTTATCCCGTCAGCTTGGGACCCAACCGTGGCGCCGCCAGGGCAACACTGGATGTCGAACTTTGTCCAATATTGTCCGCCGCAGCTGGCCGACGGGCCCTGGACAGCGGAAAAACGCGATGCCTTTGGCCAGACGGTCATCAACAAAATTGAACGCTACAGTCCCGGCTTTAAAGATTTGATTGTGCATATGGAGGTACGTACTCCCCATGACATAGAAGCTGAAGTTGGACTTACCGAAGGAAATATTTTTCAGGGTGAATTGACCATAGATCAGTTGCTGTTTAATCGACCCTTTCCTGGTTATGCCCAATACCGCATGCCGATTAAAAACATGTATATGTGTGGCTCATCTACGCATCCAGGGGGTGGCGTCTCATCAGCCTGCGGTGCCAATGCAGCACGAGAAATCCTTATGGATCTAAAACGTCCCAACACTGTACCAGAGGATGATTTTTACGATGAATAGCATGCCAAAAGTCACCGATCCTTTTGCTGGTGAGCGATTAAAGGAAAGTCCTTTTCATCCTCGTCAGGCAGCATTGAACCTTCGCGATGCCTGGTCTAGCTGGAACGGTTATAAGTTTGCTGAT
>Ga0115000_10004208_pt1 | contig 11831 bp, 10 predicted proteins | sample ArcticOcean_MG_C_6_FD_89690 | JGI IMG/M metagenome (GOLD analysis project Ga0115000, IMG submission 89690) | Marine microbial communities from western Arctic Ocean - ArcticOcean_MG_CB8_128 | ecosystem: Environmental > Aquatic > Marine > Oceanic | place: Arctic Ocean: Canada Basin | collected... | reverse complement strand
CATACACATGAAACTCGAAGACATATCAATTTTAGCTCTCAAAACACACTCACCTTCTTTAAATCCACCCGTCTTCATTTTTCTAAAAAGAGTTAAATTTTCTTCAATACTGGTTTCGCGATTAGGGCTATTTTTTCCAGGCTCTTTAAGAGTACCACGGAATAAACGAGTTTCATCAGCACTTAAAAAACATACATAAGCCAGTCCCTTAGAGATTAACTCCTCAGCATATTTATAAAATTTATCAAAGTAACTTGAGCTAAATTTAACCTGACCTTCCCAATTAAATCCAAGCCATTCAATATCTTTTTTAATGGAATTAACATATTCAATATCTTCTTTAGATGGATTGGTGTCATCAAATCTTAAGTTACAATACCCATCGTAATTTGATGCTGTTCCAAAATTTAAACAAATAGACTTTGCATGACCAATGTGAAGATAGCCATTAGGCTCAGGAGGAAACCGAGTTTTAATAAAAGTATGTTTACCAGATGAAAGATCATCATCAATTATATTGCGTATGAAGTTAGTAGTCTTTACTTCTTTATTTTGAGAACTCATTTGTATCAAGTTTAAAGGTAATTGAGGCTTTGTAAATTATATCATTAAAAGCTTAATTTAATAACTAGCGCTCATGCCTGAATGTCGTTGTAAAATACTTTATATGAAAATAGCTATAGTTAAACTCTCGGCCTTAGGTGATATTGTTCATGCTATGGTTGTTTTGCAGTTTATAAAGAATCACCATCCAAAAATTGAGATTGATTGGATAGTAGAGGAGGACTTTAAAGAGTTGTTAGAGTTTCATCCAGATATTAATCAGGTTCACAAAGTTAATATTAAGAAAGCTAAAAAGAAAAAATCACTTTTTTTACTAATAAATGAATTAAGAAAGATTCGAAAGTTTGGTTCCTATGATTTAGTAATTGATATGCAAGGCTTAATTAAATCAGCATTGGTTTCTCGTTTAATGATTTCTCCAGTTACCTTGGGCTTTAATAGATTTTCAATAAGAGAAGGTATTGCTTCAATTTTATATAATAAAACTTTTAATTATGGATATGATAAAAATGTTATCGAGAGAAATATAGCCCTTATTGAGTTTGCATTAGGACTGAGTGTTAGTAAACAAGAAATTGAACATAAGCTTCCTTTTTTGCATTCAAGTAGAAAATACTCAAATTCTGACCTATCTGATATAAAAAAAAATATTTTATTAGTTCCTGGAGCATCTCATAAATCAAAATGCTATCCTGTTGAGAATTTAGCTAAATTTACAACTTTATTTGATGCCAGTTTTTTTATTATTTGGGGAAATCAAAACGAAAAAATATTGGCAGACAAAATAAAAGCAATATCTCCAAGTGTAAATGTTTTTGATAAATTATCACACGATTCATTAATATCATTAATTTCTCAGATGGACCTTATAATAGGCCCCGACACAGGTCCAACTCATATGGCTTGGGCATTAAATATTCCATCAATAACTTTATTTGGTCCAACACCAGGTTATCGAAACTCTTATTTAACTCCTATTAATAGAATTATTGAATCTGACTCAATTGTTAATCCCTTGAGGATTAATCAAAAGGATTATTCAATTAAAACTATTGATGTTAATGAAATTGTTAAAATATCCCAACTTTTATTGGAACTAAAATAATGAAGATAGTGATTGCTGGTATTGGCTACGTTGGCTTATCTAATGCTTTATTGTTAGCACAAAAACACGATGTTGTTGCTATAGATATAGATAAAACAAAGGTTGATATGCTAAATCGTGCTGAGTCACCTATAGTAGACAAAGAAATTGAAGATTTTTTAAAAAATAAAAACCTTCAATTTAGAGCTACTTTAAATAAAAATGAAGCTTACCAAGATGCAGATTTTGTTATTATTGCTACTCCAACAGATTATGATACTGAAAGTAACTACTTTAATACTAGTTCGGTAGAGCAAGTAATTGAGGAAGTTATATCTATTAATCCACAAACTGTTATTGTTATCAAATCAACTATTCCAGTTGGCTTTACTGAAAGAATAAAGAAAAGATTTAATTTTGATAATATCTTTTTTTCACCAGAATTTTTAAGAGAAGGTTTTGCACTTTATGATAATCTTTTTCCATCAAGAATTATCGTTGGTGAGAAATCAAAAAGAGGTCAAGAGTTTGCAGATATTTTTTTAGAATGTGCTCAAAAAAAAGACATAAATGTACTTCTCACAGATTCATCAGAAGCTGAAGCTATTAAATTATTTTCTAATACTTATCTTGCGATGCGCATCGCTTTCTTTAATGAACTTGACTCTTTTGCTGAAATAAATAAATTAGATACAATGCAAATCATAAAAGGAGTTGGAATGGATTCTCGAATTGGAGATCATTATAATAACCCATCTTTTGGATATGGAGGTTACTGTTTACCTAAAGATACTAAACAACTAAAAGCAAATTATAAAAATATCCCTAATAGTCTAATAAGTTCAATTGTTGAAGCTAATTCACTGCGCAAAGACCATATTGCAGATTCAATCATAAAAATGAATCCTAACATTGTAGGGGTTTATAGGCTTCTTATGAAGAAAGGATCTGATAACTACAGAGCATCTTCAATTCAAGGAATTATGAAGCGTATTAAAGCTAAAGGCATAGAAATAATAATATATGAACCTAACTATTCTGAAGATACTTTTTTTCATTCGAGAGTCATTAAAGATTTAAGTCAATTTAAAAAATTATCTGATCTGATTATTACAAATAGAATGGATGAAGAAATTAAAGATGTCCAAAGTAAAGTTTATACAAGGGACTTGTTCAATAATAATTAAATATAATTATTAAGACAGTTTGAGTTTTAATATTGATGCAATCGAATTATATTTCCTATTGGCTAATGAGTAATTATATTAGTAGATTGTTTGATTGAATCTAGAATAAATTTAGCATTTGTTTTTGATTCATCGATTTTATGACCACTACGAACTAGTATAGTATTGTTAATGCCAGAAGATCGAGCGGCATCAATATCAGTCTCTTTATCGCCAATCATCCAAGAATTTTGCATGTTGATAGAATGTTGTTCTTTGGCTTTAAAAAACATACCAGGTTTTGGTTTTCTACATCCACATTTAGAGTCAATTGAATGAGGACAATAAAAAATATCTAGAATTTTGACATTATGCCTTTCAAATTCGCTAATCATCCATTTTGACAATATGTTGAAATCACTTTCGTTATAGAACCCTCTAGAAATTCCAGATTGATTGGTGATAATAATAATTTTATAACCTAATTTATTAAATATGTGGCATGCCTCAAAAATTCCATCAATAAAATGAAAGTCGTCTATCTTGAAAAGATAGTTTACTTCTTTATTTATGACACCATCACGATCAAGAAAAATTGTTTTTATAGCCATAATTAAAGGTGAGTATAATCTATCTATTATTTTTTAATATATATTCTGTAGTATTTTATGTTGGCAAGCTTAAATCTAGATAAAACATATCAATATTTACTAATCTTCTTAGGGTTTCTTCTGCCGTTAACTGTTTTTGGAGCTAACTTTGTAATTGTATTTATTTGTTGTATTTGGTTAATATCTGGAAACTACAAAACTAAACTTAATCTAATATTTAGTAGTAAGTTGATGTTAGCATCATTATTGTTTTTTGGCTTGCATGTTGTTGGCATGTTGTGGACAGAAGATTTACAATGGGGGTTGCATATAATTCATAAAATGTGGTATTTTTTTTTACTATGGCCAATACTCTTTACTTTGGTAAAAAAAGATTATATTAAGTACTATGTTGGAGCTTTTTTATTGGCAATAACATTTACAGAAATTTTATCCTATCTAGTTTGGTTTGAAATAATCCCAGAATTTAGGCATGCTAAAATATGGAATCCAACACCATTTATGAGTCATATTTCATATAATCCTATTCTAGCGTTCGCTATATACCTAATTAGCCACCAAGTTTTATTTCAAGATAAACTTAGTAAATTAAAACGTTATATTTATTTCTCTTTAGCTATAACTATGTCGATTAATATGTTTATAACTGGTGGTCGTGCTGGCCATGTTATGTATTTTGTAATGCTATCAATTCTAATTTTTCAATACTTTAACTATAAGAAAATTAGATCATTAATTTTAATAATGATAGTTATTCCTTCAGTTTTTTATACTGCGTATCAATCGAGTGATATATTTAATAAAAGAGTTGATATGGCCGTTGAAAATACTTTAAATTATTCAGAAAATAAGGGTTCATCAGTCGGACGTAGAATTACTTGGGCTATAAACTCTTGGGATATCATTAAGAAAAATCTAATTATAGGTGTTGGGACAGGAGATTTGCCATCTGAGTATAAAAAGATTAATCAAATCAATTCTCCAGCATTACCAAATATAAATAATCCTCATAATATGTATACTTTAGTATTGATACAGCTAGGTTTGTTAGGTTTTTTTAGTTTTTTTTCTATTTTTTATTATCAAATCAAGTTGTCATTTAGGTCTTCAGATAAATATATTAGAGACGTAGGCATAACTTTGCCAGTGCTATTTTTAGTAATAATGTTTAGTGATTCATATTTATTGGGGCACTATACTAGCTTAATGTTTATTTTCTTTAGTTCTTTCTTGTATAAAGATTTTGAGAAAACCTAAAAAAATCATAATAATAATTCAGCGATCTAATGGAGATGTATTTTTAAGTTCTTCTCTCATTAATGCACTTTATGGGCATTATGAAAATCCACAGATTGACCTGATTGTTAATGATGATACATACTCTATTGCAAAACTGATTCCTTTCATACAAAATATTTATACTTTTTCATATCATCTGAAGCAAAAAAGTAGGTGGAAGCAAGAAAAAAATCTTATATCAAAAATTTATAAAAAATATGATTTAAGCATCAATCTTACAGCAAGTGATAGAAGTATTTTTTATGCATTAATGGCCGGAAAAAAATCAATTAGTGCTGTAGAAAAAGGTAGTAGAAAGTCTTGGTGGAAAAAAATATTTCTAACTCATTACTATTATTTTGATATGTCTCGACATATTTTAATAAATAACCTAGAGCCTTTAAATTTATTAAACATTAATTTTGACAATATCCAGACCCATATTGAAGTCTCAAGTGAGGCTAACTTAAATGTTAATAAAAAACTAGAAGCTTTTAATGTTTCAGATTTTGTTATATTTCATCCGTCAACTCAGTATAACTATAAAATTTATCCTCAAAATTTAAGAGATATTCTATTATCCGATTTAAGTAAATTAGGGGTGTCAATTTTAATTACTGGAGGCAATAGTGCTATTGATATAGGCATAAAAAAACAACTCCCATCATTACCTAATGTATTTGATTTCATTGGTGAAACTTCACTTGAAGAATTTTTTGCCTTGAGTAAATTATCTTTAGGATATATTGGAATGGACACATTAAATATGCATATTGCAGCATCTCAAAATAAGCGAATTTTTGCGATATTTGGCCCTACTAATTTGAGAATGTGGTCTCCTTGGTCAAACCAATTGAGATTATCGGCAACTCAAGATAAATCTATTCAAACTTATGGGAATGTTACAATTTTTCAAGCAGATATGCCATGCGTAGCTTGTGGAAATACTGGCTGTGATGATAATCATGGCAATAGTGACTGCCTAGATAATATTAGCCCTATCACTATTTTTAATGAGATAAAAGATTGGTATCTAAACTCAAAAAGCAAAACTGAGATTCCAGTTTTAAGTAGCACTAATGACAGTGCAAGAAAAGTTCTTTTGTACATAGTTTATGGTGAAGACCAAACTTATTATGATGGTGCTATATTTAGTTTTTTGACATTCAAAAATTGGATTATTGATAGTGATCCAATAGAAGTGGTTGTTTTGACTGAAAAGCCTGAAAATTTTTCAGATTATCCTGTTAATGTAATACCGATAAATAGTAATCAAAAAAAAGAATGGTCCTTAAATGGTCAATATCATTTCCGTATAAAAAATCGTGGATTAGCATTTGTGATGGACAAGTTAAAGTTAAAAAATTCAGATAAGATTTTATTTTTTGATACTGATACATATTTTCATAAATCTCCTTTACCACTTTTTGATTTAATAAAATCAGATCAGGCTTTGTTTTATCTTAATGAGGGTTTTATTTATGACAGAAAGAGATTCTTTACGTATGTTGAAAATCTTGAAGGAAAGGAAATTGAAATTGATGGTGAATATTATAAATTGTCAAGAGAATCAACCATGTGGGGCTCTCTAATGATAGGTATTATGGCCAATATGCGTCCAAGTCTTGATTGGGCTGATAAACTTATGCTTAAATTTTTTGATATAGTTCCTGCGCATACAATAGAACCCTTTTCATTTTCTGAAACTTTGCTAAGAAAGTATAAAATAGTTGAAGGTAAAAATTTTGTGAGTTTATATTCAACTTCTAGAAAAAAGGAGCACGCCAAAAATATTTTGGCTAATTTTTTTCAAGAAAACAAGACACTACATATTGATAATCAAGTGCATTTAGCTCAGAATGTTAAAATCAAACGATCATTTTTTAAAATCTTAAAGCAGCGTATACAAAGAATAACGAATAAATAATGCCAAATATTAGTATTCCTATTTTGATGTACCATAGTATCGAATCGATGCCAAAATCTACTGTGATGAGAAGTTTGCATGTTCATCCTAAGCGTTTTGGAATACAAATGTGGCTTCTTAATATGCTCGGCTATAAAGGGCTTAGTATTAGGGAGCTGACACCCTATTTAGAAGGGGAAAAAACAGGAAAAGTAGTTGGTATTACCTTTGATGATGGCTATCAAAACAACTTAATCAATGCTGCACCAATATTAAAAAAGTACAATTTTAGTGCAACCTGCTATTTGGTTAGTCAAAGGATTGGTACTTTCAATACTTGGGATCTCGAAAAAGGTATTACGCAGCGCCCCTTAATGACTCAATCAGAAATACAAGAATGGCTTAATTTGGGGCTAGATATTGGTGCTCATACGCAAACACACCCATTACTGGAAGAGTTAAGTGAAAAACAATCTCAAGAAGAAATCTTCAACTGCAAAGCCGACCTTGAGCAAATGTTCAATGTATTAATTAAAGATTTTTGCTATCCTTTTGGGCGATTTAATGAACCAATTGTCAATATGATAAAAGAGGCTGGATATATTACTGCAACAACAATGAGTCGTGGTAGGGCAACACCTCAATCGAACAAATTAACATTACCTAGAATGCCCATTACTCACCATACATTACCACATTTATTTTTGGCAAAAATTCTCACCAAATACGAAGATAAAAGATAGAATCATCAATACATCTTTGATTGTCTAATTTCGATGATAATCATCTTCTAGGCGAATAATGTCGTCTTCACCTAAATAACTTCCTGTTTGTATTTCGATAATTTCTAAAGGTATATCTTGATGATTTTCGAGTCGATGAAGAGAGCCCTGTGGAATATAGGTTGATTGATTTTCTACTAATTCAAATACCTTGTCACCACATGTAACGAGAGCAACTCCTTTAACAACAACCCAATGTTCGGATCGCTTTTGATGTTTTTGTAAAGATAATTTTGCCCCAGAATTAACAACAATGCGTTTCACTTGGAAGCCTTTACCACTATCGACTGAGTCATAGTAACCCCAAGGTCTAAATACTTTTCGATGGCTATCTACTTCACTCCGCTTATCATTTTGTAGTCTTTCAATAATTTTTTTTATATTATGAGTTTGTTGTTTGTCCGTAACTAGCAGAGCATCCTGAGTATCAACAATCACTAGATTGGAAACACCAATCACTGAAACCAAACGATTTGAGCTGTAAGTATAGGTGTTCTTTACATCCTCAAGCACAACATCACCCTCACTGACATTATCATTGTTGTCTTTGGTTTTAACATCCCATAATGATGACCAAGAGCCAACATCACTCCAGTTCGCATCAAGAGGAACGACGACGGCATTTTTGGTGCGCTCCATAACAGCATAGTCAATCGACTTATTTGGACATTGGTGGAATGTATCATTATTTATACGAATAAAATCTGAATCTATATTTTCGGTAATGCAAGATTTTTTAGAAGTAGATAATATCTCTGGTTCAAATTTTTCTAATTCATTAAGGTAAACAGAGGCCTTAAACATAAACATGCCGCTATTCCATAAGTAATTACCAGAGTTTAAGTATTTTTTTGCATTTTTTTTGTTGGGTTTTTCCGTAAATGATTTAATGCTGTAATAAGTATCTATATTATTTATGTTGGCTTCTATATATCCATAGCCAGTTTCTGCTTTGTCAGGCACAATGCCAAAAGTAATGAGTTTGTCATTCTCCGCAAGTTCCCGCGCAACTGTAATTGACTGATGAAATGCTTTAATATTTTTGATTAAATGATCAGCTGATAGCACTAGCAATATCGGATCTTCACTAGTATTAATAAACTTTAACGCGGCTAAGGCAATAGCTGGTGCAGTATTCTTCCCTTCGGGTTCTAGAATAATCCCTTTAGTTTTTTTGTTGATTTCACGCAGTTGTTCCGCAGCCAAGAAACGATGTTCTTCATTGCAAATGATAAGTGGTTCGGATACACCTTCGGGCAATCTAAGAATAGTATCCTGGAAGAGGGTCGTCTCGTTCACTAAATTGATAAACTGCTTTGGGTGTAGTTTTCTCGATAGTGGCCAAAGCCTTGTGCCACTCCCACCAGATAGAATTACAGGTACAATCATTATTGAGGTTTATGAATAGGTTTAACACTTGGTACTTTCCAATCGGCTTGTGTCTGGGTTAATTTAATGTAACGGTAAAACGTGCCTTCAAAGTTACCAAAGGCAATAACAAATCCGGGCCCGCCATCTAAAAAACCAAGCTTAAATATATAGTGTTTAATAAAAGACCAAAAGCCATGTAAAAATGCTTTAAATACACTACCGGTTACTCCTTTTTCGTTTAATTTTTTTACTCCTAAGCTTGAGTAGCGATTGGCTTTATATATTACTTCTTCGGTGTTTTTGAACGGGAATTGCCAAATAATATTAGTAATGGTTCCAACTTCTTTATTGCTATGACTAATATAGCCCTCGTGAACTGAGTCCATCGCGTAACTCATTTTTCCATTTTTAAAAAGTTGAGGCTGTCTAAAGTTTGGATACCAACCAGAATGTTTAATCCATCTCCCCATGAAAAAATTCTTTCTTGGAACTCGATAAATATCGAGAGGGGCATTTTCAATAAGTGTGAGTATTTCATTGCGCACTTCTTCTGTACAGCGTTCATCAGAATCCAGGCTTAAAATCCATTCTCCAGTGCAATGGGAAATGGCTTTGTTTCGTAAATCGCCATAACCATTAAATGGAATATGCACAACTGTAGCGCCAAGTTCTTCAGCAATTTCAGTTGTACCATCCGTGCTATGTGAATCGGCAACAATAATTTCATCTGCCCATAAGATACTATTAATGCAGTCACGGATTTTTTCAACCTCGTTAAAGGCGATAATATAGACAGAAATTTTCATAGTGTAAGTAAAATTAAAAACATAATAAATGTTAATTGTTCTTCCATATAAATTTTTAAAAGAATAAATGGCTTATAATTTCCTCTTATTTTATATAATAACTCATTAGCTGATGAAACTTACTCTGATTATTACTACCTATAATTGGCCTGAGTCATTATTATTAGTAATTGAAAGCATTAAGCATCAAACTATTCACCCTGATGAAGTAATAATTGCTGATGATGGGAGTAACAGCTCTACGAAAGATTTAATTGATGATTTTAAAAAAAATTCTGAATTGAAAATTATTCATTCGTGGCAAAAAGACATTGGTTTTAGGGCTGCCAGATCAAGAAATAATGCTATTCTTAAATCTACTGGAGAATATATCGTTTTAATTGATGGAGATACAATATTGCATTGTGATTTTATTAAAGATCATATTATGAATGCTGAGCCTGGAAATTTTGTTCAAGGTAAGAGGTCTTTGATTTCAAAAAAACAAACAAATACGGCTTTAATTGAAAAAAAAATTAATTTTTCATTTTTTTCTATTGGTTTAAAAAATAGAAAAAACTCTATTCATTCAAATCTTTTGTCTTCAATTTTTTCGAATGATAAGAATCATTTACGTGGTATTAAGTCTTGTAATATGGCTTTTTATAGAAAAGACTGCTTAAATATAAATGGATTTAATAATGAATTTGAAGGCTGGGGAAGGGAGGATAGTGAGTTTGTGGTTCGCCTGATGAATAGTGGAGTTAAAAGAAAAAATGCACGTTTCAATGCGATTCAATTTCATTTGTGGCACAATGAAAACCCAAGAGTTTCATTAATAAAAAACAACGAGATCTTAAATGATGCTATATATAATCAGAAAAATTGGTGTAAAAATGGAATTAATTCATTAGAAGAAAATGATAGTTAGTGCTTTTACATTTATTAAAAATGGACAAATTCTTGGTTATCCATTTATAGAGTCAATAAAGTCGATTCTTCCAATAGTAGATGAATTTATTATTAATGTTGGTGAGAGCGAAGACGATACTCTTGAAATGATTAAGTCAATAAGAGATAAAAAAATTCGTATTATTGAGTCTAATTGGAATGATTGTATGCGAGATCGAGGCTACGTTTATGGTCAGCAAAAAATGATTGCTCAATTTAATTGCTCAGGTGATTGGGCTTTCTATATCGAAGGTGATGAAGTTTATCATGAGAGAGATTTAGTACAAATAAAAAAATCTATGGAGATGCATTTAAATGATTCTAATGTTGAGGCTCTTGTTTTTGACTTTAATCACTTTTATGGTAATGCTAATAGTGTGCTTAATTCACCTGGTTGGTATCGCTCAGAGGCTAGGATCATAAAAAACTCAATTAGATCTTATGCACCAGATGGTCTTTTTTGGCTTGTATTAGACTCTAATAAAAAGGGTAGATACCCTAGAGCAAAAAGTACTGGAGTTACTTGTTATCATTATGGGTGGGTGAGAAGTGAAAATGAAATGAATTTAAAGAGTAGTAAAGTACAGAAATACTGGGGTAGAGGGCCAGTAATAATTGACTATTCACAAATGGACCAATCAATCATTAAAGAATTTAGGGGCTCACACCCCAAAACTGTTAAAGATTGGCTTCCTCAAGATATTGGATTATATGTCGCTGACCCAGCTTATAAACCAACTAAAAAGCAAAAAAAACACCGAGTGATGATGAGGCTTGAAAAGCTTTTTGGTGTAGATTTAAGTAAAAAGCACTATAAGCTTGTGAAATGAAAATCCTTATTGAACTCCCTACATGGCTTGGAGATGCAGTAATGGCAACCCCTGCTATTGAAAATTTGGTAAATTATTTCAATGATTCAAAAATTACATTAATTGGTTCAGCTATTGCAATTGAAGCTTTAAAAAATCATCCAAAAGTTATTAAAACTTATGTTTTAGATAAAAATTATATTAATTTATATAAAACTTTAAAGAATTTTGATGAATTTGATGTATTTTTCTCTTTTAGGAGCTCTTTTCGTTCAAAATTTATGAAATTTTTCATAGCATCCAAAAGAAAGTATCAATTTGATAAAAATAAATTTATCAATACACATCAAGTAGAAAAATATAATAATTTTATTAACCACGTTATCAATATTACTTCAATTCCAGGTGAATTGATATTACACTCTCAAAAGAAATCCAAAAACTCAAAAAATAAACTACTTGGTATTAATCCAGGTGCATCATATGGAAGTGCCAAGCGTTGGTATCCAAAAAAGTTTGCTGAT